>OLYC01000088.1_pt1 | contig 84854 bp, 82 predicted proteins | sample 1674271 | NCBI WGS metagenome assembly OLYC01 (sample SAMEA103958154, study PRJEB25191) | human gut metagenome
GGAAGATATCAAGGCAAAGTATCAGGACGGTATTCTTAAACTTTCAGTTCCGAAGAAGGAGCAAAAGAAAGTTGAGACCACAAAGCATATTGCTATTGAAGGATAAACTTAATTTAAATCATGTTATGAGAAGTCGCACAGGCCTATGGCCTGGGCGACTTTTTAAATTAAAATACAAAGGAGCAGTATGATGTTTGCATTAGAGGGAAAGCATAAGAAATGGAAAAATGTCGATAAAGAATGCTATATTGTAATTTGCCTCTCAATCGGATATACTATAGCTTAATTATAGCGGAATGAGGGAAAAATAATGTCAAAAGATGAATATTTAATTACAGATGCCCCGTTAAAGGCGTTGACAGTTTTTGCAATGCCTATGATTTTGGGTAGCTTTTTTCAACAAGTATATAATATGGCTGATTCAATCATCGTTGGCCAGTTTGTAGGCTCCTCTGCACTTGCGGCAGTTGGAGCCTGTGCTGCGCTTACGAATGTGTTCATCTGTATAGCACTGGGAGCCGGTGTAGGAGCCGGTGTGCTTGTGAGCCGCTATTTCGGCGCCAGGGATTACGGCAAAATGAAAACAATAGTATCAACATCACTGATTAGTTTTCTGGTTTTAAGCGTACTTCTGGGTGTCTTTGGCTTTTTCTTTTCACATTCAATGATGAGCTTGCTACAGACACCTGCAGATATACTGGATGAGGCAGTGCTGTATCTTAGGGTTTATTTTGTGGGATTTCCCTTTTTGTTTATGTACAACATACTTTCAACGATGTTTACATCGATTGGCGAGTCAAGGATTCCGTTGGGGCTTTTGATATTTTCCTCTGTGTTAAATATATTTATGGACCTTTGGATGGTGGCAGGCCTTGACCTGGGAGTGTTCGGTGCTGCTCTTGCAACTCTAATTGCTCAGGGAATATCTGCAGTGTTTTCACTTTTGATTTTCCTTAGCCGTATGCGCCGGTATAAAAGTCGCTTTGAATGGTTTGACAGGCATGAGCTTCATTCCATGCTTCGGATTGCTGTGCCTTCGGTTCTCCAGCAGTCTACGGTGTCAATTGGCATGATGATAGTACAGGCAGTTGTGAATCCGTTCGGTACACAGGCGCTTGCAGGATATTCGGCAACGATGAGGGTAGAGAATGTATTTTCACTGATATTTGTATCCATTGGAAATGCAGTTTCTCCGTTTGTTTCCCAAAATCTCGGAGCAAAGAAGACAGAACGTATCAAAAAAGGCTATCACGCTGCGCTGGTGTTAGACCTGTGCTTTGCAGTGCTTGCCTTTATAGTCATTGAAACACTGCATACTCAGATTTCCTCATTATTCCTGGGCAAAGACGGAACGGCCCTGGCATATCAGGTATCCGGAGATTATATGAGATGGCTTGGCTTCTTTTTCATTTTTATGGGTATCAAGATGGCCACCGATGGTGTGCTTCGTGGACTTGGCATCATGCGTCCGTTTCTCGCTGCAAATATGGTAAACCTGGCAATCCGTCTGTCGGTTGCCTTAATCTGCGCGCCGCGTTTCGGTATTGCATTTGTCTGGCTTGCTGTACCGGCCGGCTGGCTTGCCAATTTCCTGATTTCCTATGTGGCTCTCAGAAAATCCTGGCCGGCGGAATAGAAGTTACTATAATTCAAGCTTCAGATAAATCTCATCCCTCTCATCCTGCACTGTTTTGCCGGCAGCAGTCTTTACAATACGATATGCCTGCGTCCTGCTTATAGGCTGGTATCTGCAGGTGTTCTTGGTAAAAATAAAAAAATGCAATATTTTGTTTATAAAAGGGTAAGAAAGTAAACACAGCATTTTCACAATTGTCCTGTATACTGACATCATAAACAAAAGAAATACTCATATTAATCTTTTTCATATTTTTAGCCGGCACACTCCACATGTACCGGCTTCCTCTTTATAGTTGGAAGACTAAAAAGTGCCTATATAAGTAATGAAAAATCAGTTGATTTCGTAAAGTCCCTCGCCTATAATGATATTAAGGCAGAGAGCCTTTTGCGGAATCTTAGAAGTGTTATGCACAGTACAAAAGGAGGGATGCCGACTTGAATACAGAAATAGCAAATGCTGTGAATGCAGCAGGAGATAAGGCACAATATGATACTCGTGTTAAAAGGTTACTGGCACAGAAGAGTATATTAGCACATATTTTGGTGAAAACAGTCGATGAATTTAAAGGAATGAAGCCGGAAGATGTTGTGAAATACATCGAAGGCGAACCGAGTATTAGCGTTGTTCCGGTTGAGCCGGGATTAGCAAATATGGAAAAACCAGATGCTGCAGGACAGCGTATTGTAGGTCTTAATACAGAAAATGCTGAAATTGATGAAGGATTAGTCAGATTTGATATTATTTTTTATGTCCGTATGAAAAATGGACTTTCGCAGATTATTGTGAATATTGAGGCTCAGAAGGATGAGCCGACGGAATATAAAATTTTAAATCGGGCAATCTTTTATGTGAGCAGGCTGATTTCGTCACAAAAGGAAAGAGACTTTGTAAATACTAACTATGATGACATTAAGCAGGTATTCAGCATATGGATATGTATGAACATGGATGATAACAGCCTAAGCCATATCCATTTGACAAAAGATGAGCTGCTGAAACCATGTAACTGGAAAGGTAATCTCGACCTGTTAAACATTGTGCTAATAGGAATCACAAATGAGATTCCGGAACATGATGAAAAATATGAAATGCACCGGTTGATTGGAGCTTTGCTTTCAAGTGAATTGAAAGAACAGGAAAAATTGGATATTATAGAACATGAATATAATATTCCAATCAGTCAGGAATTTAGAGAGGATGTGAGAATTATGTGTAATCTGAGTACAGGAATTGAAGAAAGAGCTACTGAAAGAGCTACTGAAAAGACAAGCGAAAAGTTTATTCTGAATATGTATAAAAAGGGTTATACATTGGATCAGATCGCAGATGTAGCTGAAACAGGTGTTGATGAAGTTGAGGCAATTATTAAGAAGAAAGAGCCTGCAATGGCGTAACTATCATTATCAAAAATAAAACGTAATTTCTTGCATAACTCCATAGTATATGTTACGATTTTACTGTTGTTAAGACGAATCTAAAGGATGATGCTTGCACGCATCATCCTTTTTAAATACAGGAGAAGTAAATGGATATCAAAAGACAGGAAAGAGCGCCGATTTATGAGGCTCTTGAGGAGTTTAAGAAGAAGAGAGTGGTGCCGTTTGACGTGCCGGGACACAAGAGAGGCAGGGGAAATCCTGAGCTGGTGCATCTGCTCGGAGAAAAGTGTGTAGGGCTTGATGTCAATTCAATGAAGCCGCTTGACAATTTGTGCCATCCGGTTTCGGTAATCAGAGAGGCGGAGGAGCTTGCGGCGGATGCCTTTGGAGCGGCAAATGCTTTTCTTATGGTAGGCGGCACCACCTCTGCGGTGCAGGCCATGATTTTGTCCACCTGCAAGGCAGGAGACAAGATTATACTTCCGAGAAATGTTCATAAAAGCGCTCTTAATGCACTAGTGCTCTGCGGAGCGATACCGGTTTATGTCAATCCGCAGACGAATGCCAAGCTTGGTATTTCGCTTGGAATGGAGATTGACCAGGTGGCGAGGGCTATCGAGGAAAATCCGGATGCAAAGGCTGTGCTTGTAAACAATCCGACGTATTACGGAATCTGTTCTGACCTTAAGTCGATAGTTGCGCTGGCTCATTCGAAGGGAATCAAGGTGCTCACGGATGAGGCACATGGTACACATCTTTATTTTGGAAAGGGGCTTCCGATATCAGGAATGGCAGCCGGGGCAGACATGTCTGCGGTATCGATGCACAAATCGGGAGGAAGCCTGACACAGAGCTCGATTCTGCTCACCGGAAGGGATGTGAATGCTGATTATGTGAGGCAGATTATCAACCTCACACAGACCACGAGCGCATCGTATCTGCTATTGTCAAGCCTTGATATATCAAGAAGAAATCTGGCACTCAGAGGCGAGGAATCCTTTGCCAAGGTGGCACAGATGTCGGAGTACGCAAGGCAGGAGATTAATTCAATAGGCGGATATTATGCGTATGGGCGTGACCTTGTAAACGGCACGAGCATATATGATTATGATGTGACAAAGCTGTCCATCTATACACTCGATATAGGGCTTGCCGGAATAGAGGTATATGATCTGCTGCGTGATGAGTATGATATCCAGATAGAGTTTGGAGATATCTGTAATATACTTGCGTATATATCAATTGGTGACAGAATACAGGATATAGAGAGGCTTGTAGGTGCGCTGGAGGATATCAAGCGCCTTTACAGCAAGGACAAGACCGGACTTTTGTCGGGAGAGTACATAAATCCAAAGGTGGCGGTATCGCCGCAGGAGGCGTTTTATTCGCAGAAGAAATCAGTGCGAATTATGGACGCGGTAGGCGCTGTAAGTGGTGAGTTTGTCATGTGTTATCCACCGGGAATCCCGATTCTTGCACCGGGAGAGCTTATTACAAAAGAGATTGCGCAATACATTGTCTACGCAAAGGAAAAGGGCTGTTCCATGCAGGGAACAGAGGATCCTGCGGTAGAATATCTTAAGGTATTGGAGCAGTAAACAGGAGGAAAAGCTATGCAAATGTGGTTTTCACAATATCATACTGTCAATGTCAAGCTGGATGTAAGGATACAGGAGCAGCTTTTTTCAGGACAGAGTGATTATCAGAAAATAGATGTGTTTAAATCATATGAGTTTGGCAAAATGGTTGCGCTGGATGGCGAGATTGTTTTTTCGGACACAGATGAGTTTATATATGATGAGATGGTCACACATGTGCCGATGGCGGTTCACCCGAATGCAAAAAGGATACTTATAATAGGTGGCGGCGACGGCGGCGTGGCGAAGGAGCTCATCAAATATTCGTCTGTCGAGCATATTGATGTGGTTGAGACAGACAAGATGTTTGTCGATGTATGCAGGCGGTTTTTCCCCGAGGTAGCATGTGGACTTGAGGATGAAAGAATTTCCATGTTTTATGATGATGGTCTGCGATTTTTACGCAGAAAGCATGATGAATATGATCTGATAATCAACGATTCCACAGACCCGCTCGGACATACGGAGGGACTTTTCACAAAAGAGTTTTACGGAAGCTGCTATAAGGCACTAAAGGATGATGGAATCATGGTTTATCAGCACGGCAGTCCTTTTTATGATGAGGATGAGCTTGAGTGCCGGAAAATGCACAGAAAGGTGTATAAATCATTTCCTATAAGCAGGGTATATCAGGCACATATTCCAACCTGTCCGTCAGGCTACTGGCTGTTTGGGTTTGCATCGAAGAAATATCATCCGCTTTATGATCTGGATGCAAAAAGATGGGATGCACTGGGACTTAAAACCTGGTATTATACAACACATTTACACAGGGGAGCCTTCATGCTTCCGAAATATGTGGAGGATTTACTCGAGGAAGAGGAAACAAATTAGAAAAACTATATCATAACCAAAGCGAATCAGGAGGGACAAAAATGAGCAGATTACTTATTATCGGATGTGGTGGAGTTGCGCAGGTGGCAATCAGAAAATGCTGCCAGAACAGCGAGGTATTTACCGAGATTATGATTGCAAGCAGAACCAAGTCAAAATGTGATGACTTAAAGGCAAAGCTTGAGGGAAAAACAAGCACAAAAATTGAGACTGCAAAGGTTGATGCCGACAATGTGGAGGAATTAAAAGAGCTGATTAATGCATACAAGCCGGATGCGGTTTTAAATGTTGCGCTTCCGTATCAGGATCTTACAATCATGGATGCATGTCTTGCGTGTGGAGTTGACTACATCGATACTGCCAACTATGAGTGTGAGGATACTGAGGATCCAAAGTGGAGAGCAATCTACGAAAAGCGCTGCAAGGAGCTTGGATTTACGGCATATTTTGATTATTCATGGCAGTGGGCATATCAGGAGAAATTTAAGGAGGCAGGGCTTACAGCTATTCTTGGAAGCGGATTTGACCCGGGTGTGACCTCTGTTTATTCTGCATATGCGCTTAAGCATTATTTTGATGAAATACATACAATAGACATTCTCGACTGCAATGGCGGTGACCATGGATACCCATTTGCGACAAACTTTAACCCTGAGATAAATCTGCGTGAGGTTTCTGCGAACGGCTCATACTGGACAGACGGCCACTGGGTAGAGACAAAGCCTATGGAGTGGAGAGCGCAGTACAATTTTGACCAGGTCGGAGAAAAGGATATGTATCTGCTTCACCACGAGGAGATTGAGTCACTGGCCAAAAATATTCCGGGAATAAAGAGAATCAGATTCTTCATGACCTTTGGACAGAGCTATCTCACACACATGAAGTGTCTTGAGGATGTAGGCATGCTAAGGACAGACCCGATCATGGTGGATGGAAAGGAAATAGTGCCAATACAGGTGCTTAAGGAACTGCTTCCTGACCCTGCATCCTTGGGACCTCGTACAGTCGGAAAGACAAATATCGGATGTATTTTTACAGGTGTCAAGGACGGAAAGGAAAAGTCAATCTACATCTATAATGTATGTGACCATCAGGAGTGCTACAAGGAGGTTGAATCGCAGGCGATTTCTTATACCACAGGTGTGCCGGCAATGATTGGTGCCATGATGGTAGTAAAGGGACTCTGGAAGAAGCCGGGAGTGTTCAACCTTGAGGAGATGGATCCGGATCCATACATGGAGGCTCTTAATAAGTTCGGACTGCCTTGGCAGGTAGTGGAGAATCCGGTTCCTGTGGATTGTTACAAGACTGAGGATGAGTCAGTACATATGGATTAGTCCGGAGGCCGGTATGAAGATAAATGAATTAAGAACTCCCTGTTATGTGATAGACGAGGGAAAATTAACTGAAAATCTTTTGATATTAAACGGTGTCATGCAAAGGACAGGTGCAAGGATTCTTCTGGCACAGAAGGCATTCAGCGCATTTTATGAATATCCTCTTATCGGCAGATATCTAAGCGGGACAACTGCAAGCGGGCTTTTTGAGGCCCGCCTTGCACATGAAGAAATGGGAAAGGAAAACCATGTATTCTGTCCCGCTTTTTTGCCGCAGGAGATGGATGAGCTGGTAGAAATATGTGACCATATTGTATTTAATTCCGTATCGCAGTATCTGCTTCACAGGGACAAAATAGAAAAGGCTGATAAAAAAATAAGTGTCGGGCTCAGAATAAACCCTGAGTGCTCCACACAGGAGGGGCATGAGATATATGACCCATGTGCGCCGGGCTCAAGGCTTGGGATAACGAGAGAGGCACTCGATAAGGCTATTAAAAACGGGCTTGATTTATCACGTATTGAGGGCTTTCATTTTCACACGCTCTGTGAACAGGATTCGGATGCGCTCGAAACGACTCTTGCAGCGGTAGAGGAGAAATTCGGAGATTTGTTGTATGGGCTAAAGTGGCTCAATATGGGAGGCGGACACCACATCACAAGGGCAGACTATGACATTGAGAGGCTTGAAAAATGCATTATGCATATGCGTGACAAATACGACCTGGAAATTTATCTGGAGCCGGGAGAGGCGGTTGCGCTTGATGCAGGATATCTGGAGACAACGGTGCTTGATATAGTTGAAAACAATGGCATAAAGATACTCATTCTGGATACCTCCGCAGCCTGCCATATGCCGGACGTGCTTGAGATGCCGTACCGTCCGCCGCTTATGGACAGTGGCGAGCCGGGTGAGAAAAAGTATACCTACAGATTGTCCTCATGTACCTGTCTGGCAGGTGATGTGATAGGAGATTATTCATTTGACAGAGAGATAAAAACCGGCGACAGGCTGTGCTTTTGCGATATGGCAATCTACTCGATGGTCAAAAATAATACCTTTAACGGCATGCCGCTTCCGGACATTGCAGTAATGGATGAAAATAACGATTGTAAGGTTATCAGGAGATTCGAATATGAAGATTTTAAATGCAGGCTGTCCTAGAGCAGACGGCTTTTATATGCCGGCAGAGTATGCTCCCCATAAGGGTACCATCACCATCTGGCCAAAGCGCCCGGGCTCATGGATTTACGGTGCCGGGAGGGCAAGAGAGGCTTTTGCGGAGGTGATATGTGCAATAGCAGAGTCTGAGCAGGCATATGTGCTCGCTGAGGCAGATGTGATAGACAATGCAAGGTCTGTTGTGGAAGCTGTCAGAAAGCAGAAAAATTATCAGGAAAATTTCCCGGTGAAATATATACAAATGGAGTCAGATGATGCCTGGGCCAGAGATGTGGGGCCGACCTTCGTGAAAAATGAGGATGGCGCTGTCAGAGGAATCGACTGGTGTTTTAATGCCTGGGGCGGCAAGGTGGACGGACTGTACGCAGACTGGACAAAGGATGACAGAGTAGCGGCTTTATTTTGCAACAAAGCCGGATACGACATGTATGATGCGCATCCGTTTGTCTTAGAGGGTGGAGCCATCCACACAGACGGAGAGAAAACTGTGATAGTGACGGAAAGCTGTCTGCTAAGCAAGGGCAGAAATCCGGAATTATCGAAGTCTGAAATAGAACAGAAATTAAAGGATTATCTCGGTGCCGAAAAAATTATCTGGATTCCTTATGGAATATACAATGATGAAACCAACGAGCATGTGGACAACGTATGTGCATTTACAAGCCCGGGGCATGTGGTGCTTGCGTGGACTGATGACATGGATGATCCACAGTATCAGATGTCCTCAGCGGACCTTGAAATATTGGAAAATGAAACTGATGCAAGAGGCCGGAAAATTGAGGTTCACAAGGTTTACATTCCAAAGAAGCCGGTGTGTATCACAGAATATGAGCTTTCGGGCTTCACCTTTGAGGAGGGTGAGGATGAGCGCGAGGCAGGAGAACGCTTAGCGGCAAGCTATGTGAATTTTTACATCACAAACGGCGGTGTGCTCATTCCTCAGTTTGGTGATGTGATGGATGAGCCTGCGCTTAAGGCAATCGGAAGCCTTTTTGAGGGAAGAAAAGTGTATCCGATATATGCGCGTGACATAATTGTCGGCGGGGGAAATATACACTGTATCACACAGCAGATACCGCAGTAATTTAATTCAGGATGAGAAAGGTGAATAGTATGAGAGAGGTTACAATTGCTGCAATCCAGATGAGCTGCAGCCGTGACGTAAAAGAAAATATTGAAAAAGCAGCAAAGCTTATAAGGGCTGCAGCAGAGGCCGGAGCACAGATAATACTTCCTTCGGAGCTATTTGAGAGACAGTATTTCTGTCAGGAGAGGCGCTACGATTATTATGACTATGCAAAGCCGCTTTCTGAAAATGATGCGGTGCAGAGCATGAAGGCACTTGCAAAGGAGCTTGGCGTAGTGATTCCCGTGAGCTTTTATGAGGCGGGAGAGGGCAGACAGCTTTTCAACTCAGTGGCTGTGATAGATGCCGACGGAGAGGTGCTTGGAATATACCGAAAGACACATATCCCGGACGATCATTATTATCAGGAGAAGTTTTACTTCACACCGGGAAATACAGGCTTTAAAGCTTTTAAGACAAGATATGCAACCATTGGAGTCGGTATATGCTGGGATCAGTGGTTCCCGGAAACGGCAAGAGGCATGGCTTTAAAGGGCGCGGAGATACTTTTTTACCCTACAGCCATAGGCAGCGAGCCGATACTGGAATGTGACAGCATGCCGCACTGGAGACGGTGCATGACCGGACATGCAGCCTGCAATCTGATGCCGGTTGTGGCGGCAAACAGGATAGGCACAGAGGAGGTTGTACCGTGTGCAGAAAACGGAAACCAGAGCTCTGCACTGACATTTTACGGTTCTTCGTTTATCACAGATGCGACCGGAGAGGTTGTTGAGCAGATGGACAGAGTATCGGAGGGCTTCATACTTCACAGTTTTGATCTGGATGAGCTGGAGAGTGAGAGAAAGAGCTGGGGACTGTTCAGGGACAGGCGGCCGGAGATGTATGGGGAGAATTAGTATAGATTACCCTAATGATTGCATATTAATTTAAAGTTAATTTAAAACACAGGATACAGCAAAGGCGCTATATCCTGTGTTTTTTATAGTTCCATATTAGTGTATTAGAACATCGGAAAAAATACATATTATTGTTTCAACAGCACTTTGATGTCTTCCTCCGGTGTGGTAATAGGTGCAATCCCATAGTTTTCTACCAGAAAGTTCAGAATGTTAGGAGAAAGGAACGCCGGTAGAGAAGGACCGAGACGGATATTTTTTATACCAAGATGTAACAGTGTTAAGAGGATGCAGACTGCTTTCTGTTCATACCAGGAGAGTACAAAGGAAAGCGGAAGCTCGTTTACTGAACATCCAAATGCATCCGCAAGTGCTATTGCAACCTGTATCGCGCCATAAGCGTCATTACACTGTCCCATATCCATCAGTCGCGGAAGACCACCAATTTCTCCGAGATTTAGATCGTTGAAACGAAATTTTCCACATGCCAGAGTCAGGACGATACTGTCAGAAGGCGTCTGTTTTACAAATTCTGTATAGTAATTTCTGCCCGGTTTGGCACCATCACAGCCGGCAACCAGGAAGAAATGACGGATAGCTCCTGATTTTACGGCCTCTATTACCGTATCCGCATGGGACAGGATTGCTGAATGACCAAAACCGGTTGTTACCTGTGTGCCGCCATTTATGCCTGTGAAGGTCTGATCCTCCTTGTAACCACCGAGCTCAAGTGCTTTTTCAATAACAGGAGTGAAATCCTTCTGTTCATCGATATGAACAGTACCCGGGAAGGCAACCACTTCTGTTGTGAACACTCTGTCGATGTAGCTGCTTTTTGGAGGCATCAGACAATTTGTGGTGTAGAGAATAGGAGCAGGAATATGATCAAATTCTTTTTGCTGATTCTGCCATGCTGTTCCGAAATTTCCTTTCAAGTGAGGGAATTTCTTTAAGAGTGGATATGCATGGGCAGGGAGCATTTCACCATGAGTGTAGATATTGATTCCCTTTCCATTTGTCTGTTCAAGCAAAAGCTGCAGGTCCTTTAAATCGTGTCCGGTTACTACGATAAAAGGTCCCTTTTCCACCGTAAGCGTAACATCTGTTGGCTCCGGTGTTCCATAGGTTTGTGTATTTGCCTTGTCTAGAAGTGCCATGCACTTTAGATTGATTTCACCTACCTTGAGAACTGTTGGAAGCAGTTCATCCATGCTTTCTGCGTAACCAATCCTGAACAAGGCTTCACAGAAAAACTGATTTACCTCGGGATCTTCAAAATTCAGGACATATGCATGATAGGCATATGCAGCCATTCCGCGAATACCAAAGAGAATAAGTGACTTCAGGGAACGGATATCTTCATCAGCATTCCATAGCTGTTGCATATCATATTCGTCAGTTCGTCCACAAGGAGACTGACATTTATTACAGTCGCCAACCAGAGAGTCTTTTTCTGCTCTGACCTTTTGTATCATATCTTCAATTGCTGCATTATCAAAGCTTACATTTGTAATTGTGGTAAATAAGCCCTCGATAATGGTCTGCCAGGTCTTTTTTGAAACAGCTGATGTGTCATCGACAGCTCTCGCCAGACCAATCAGTGCGCCTGTCAATTCATCCTGTAGCTGTGCAGTATCTGCCTTTTTTCCGCAGACACCTGTATTTCCGGTACAGCCGGTGCATCCGGCCGTTTGTTCACATTGAAAACAAAACATATTTTTTTCCTCCATCAGTAGTTTTTTATGTTTCTGATAGAATAATAGCGTTATAAAAACAACTTGTATGTTTGATTTCCAACATAAAGAATACTTTTGAAAAAAATTTATCTATTTCAATCAAGCAATTCAATCAATTTATCAAGAAATGCCTCTTCCCCAAAAGTATTAAGCTTGAAAAAAACAGCCTGGCTTCCACCTGCCGTAATTGCGGAAAGGTGAACAGGCTCCTCGCCATTTTGAAAAAGTGTAACATTGAGACTTACCCTGTTACCACCGGTATAGCTGAAGCGTTCAAATACCCTGACGCTGCAACGCGCATCTTGGCTTCGAAAGTCACTGGCATCTTCCAGAGATGCTGACACACTGCCATTTATTATTCCGTCTTCAATCGTGGAAAGTAACTGGTCAAAATCCTTATTGATAATTCTCTCTATTTTTGCCATATACAAGCCCTCCTTTTTCATCATATATCATAATTGTGATAGGTTTTCTTAATCATTAGTATATAACATGGAAAATAAGTATGCACGAAAATAGTTCACCTACACCTATAGCCTGCATCTACAGCTTAAGCTGCCTTAATCCCTTAACAATAATAAACATCGTCACAAATTCAGCTGCCGGAAAAGCAAGCCACACACCTGTCATGCCGAAGGCGGCTGAAAGTGCGAATGCGAAAATGCTTATAGCGATAAAACCACGCATGATAGATGCCGCAAATGCATATTTTACGGACTCAACGGCACTTAGGATAGCAGAACCTACTATATTGATTCCGGCAAAAATAAAGCCTGTAAAGTAAAGGCGCAGTCCGCTCTCGGCATACGAAGCAAGCCTGGCATCGTGCTCGCTGTTGAAAACAGATGTCACAAAAGGTGCAAAGGTGCATATGAACAAAATGAGCAGTGCAGCAATTAAGAGAGATGAAACGACAGCCATCCTGAGTATCGAACCTACATTTTTTCTAAGTCCTTTGCCGTAATAGTCGCTGATAAGAGGCTGTGAACCCTGTGCTATTCCGTTGAACAAAGCTACAGCGACCAGTGACGTATTGGCAACCACACCGTATGCTGCCACGCCGATATTTCCTGCAAGCCTCAGGATAATCATATTGAAGACAATAGTTATGACACCTGATGATATCTCAGCAACAAAGGAAGAAACACCAACCTGACAGGAGTAAAAGAGTCTCTTGACAGATGGAACCGTCGGCTTAAGCTTTACGGAGCATTTGTCTGAGCAGAAATGAATACAGCATATCAGGATGCCTATAATCGGTGAAATAGCGGTAGCTAAAGCGGCTCCCTCCATACCAAGTCCAAGCGGGAACATGAGTATGTAATCAAAAACAATATTAAAAAGGCTGCTGAAAAGTGTGGCGCACATGGCAATGGATGGTGCGCCATCATTTCTTACGAAAGCGTTGCACACATAGTTGCACATGAAAAACGGTGTAAAAAGCATGAAAATACGTGTATAGTTTTTACCGGTATTTATAATTGCCGAATCTCCGCCGAGCAGCCCTACGAGCCTGTCCGGAATGAAAATACCAATCAATATGAATATAACGCTTATTATAATACACCACAGGAGGGCATGAAAAAAGTAGCTCTCGCTGGATGTGTCGCCCTTATTTTTCTCTACGACATATCTGATAGCGGAGCCGACTCCGATCATTGCGCCTATGGCAAAAATCAAATTGTATACAGGCAGCACCAGATTGAGCGCGGTGATACCGTTTGAGCCGACCGCCTTTGATATAAAGAAGGTGTCGGCAAGTATATATAATGACATACCCACCATGCCGAGTATGTTTTGTGAGACATATTTTACAAATAATTTTTTCATAATAGCTATATTGTAAATGCATCTGTCATTTAAATCAATGATATTTTTGATTAGCCCGGATGTAAAAAGTTTCAAAATGAGACCTTTTGACTATTGAAATATTTTTCAAGTACATTATAATGAACATGTTGAAATAAAATTGGGATTACTAAAGGAGGATAATTATGGAAAACAATAAGCTTTCAACAGGTTTAACCGTATGGTTATGGATTATTTTCGTGGTGAATGTTCTTGCAGCAATTGGCGGTATTGTCGTTGCACTGGGTGCTTCAGTCGTAGGAGCTGCTTTAGGATTAGGTTCGATATATGTCGTACTGAGTTTCATTGGCGTTATACTACAGATTGTCATAACTGTTTCTATCGGTATTTTGCTTTTCGCACACAAAAAGATTGGTTTGGTGCTTATTTTTGCATTTGCAGCCCTGGGATTCATTGTAAGTATGGTTACATATGCCGTTACAGCACAGCTTGGTGTTGGTAATATTGTCAAAGCAATTATTTCAGCCATTCTTATGCCGGTTATTACATATTTATTTGCAAAGAACGACATTGCAAATGGCACAATAGCTTAGAGCAATAAAAAATAAGATGAAAATTAAATAATGTTTTATTAATCCGCTATACGATAGGTGAGTATAGCGGATTTTTAAGTTTGCGCGCCATGGGCGCGCTCTAACGGGTGCAAGTCCCGAATACTCCTAGATAGTGGGAAGTGTATAGCCGAACAGCAAGGGTGTCTACCGTGAGGTAGAATCTGAAGGAAGCTGTAAGCAAATCTCTGGTACGACGAACAGAAATCACATATAAGGCTAGGCTACGAGAGATAAGTTGGCTTAAAGCAACGAAGTCTAATAACTATCACTTTTGTAGTAGCAGAGTAAATGTGGCAGATATATGGAGAGAAAGAGCGTGCACCTTAAGCGTGGAGGTCTCACAGAGGTTTCATCAGCCTAGTAACAACGAACTGTGAGAAGTCAGCCGAGCCCATAGTAGTGAAGAAGTCTCTGTAATGGAGATGGAGTAAAGGGGCGAACAATCAATAAGTTTGAGTATGTCTCGTATTGCAGAAATGGCAACATCTGCCGTAACCAATCGGGAAAAGGGTGATAAAAAAAGAATTGAGATCCTATACCTGGCGAGACTTGGAAACAAATGGTAAGTTTGCTAAGAATGATAAACTCTCCTTCATTACGGATGACATGCTTATAGCAGGATGCGATATAGGCAGTGAAACTCATTATATTAGGGCAATCGATGTCAGATGGAGAGAATTAAGTAATGGGGCATTCGAGTTTAGCAATACTTCAGAAGGCTTTGCGAATGCCAAGGCATGGATGCTGGCACTTGCGGCAAAAATGGTGCTGCAGCTGACAATTTAACATTTTATCCAGAAAAATATATTGACAAAAATGTGCAAATTCAATAAAATTATTAACCATAAGGGCACACTTATGGAAACATAGGGTCGCAAAGCCAGAGTCTAAAACAGTTACATGTAGTAATGACAGTTCGGCTGCAACAACCGGTGAATACCGGTTGCTGCAGCCTTTTTGTATGTATGAAAAGTTTATTGAAGTATGAGGTGAAAAGATATGAATGAAAAATTTGATTTTCTGCCACTTGGGAGCATTGTAGTAGTAAGCGGTAGCATAAAAAAATTTGTGATTGTTGCAAGAGCACTGCAGGTAAATATAAATGGCTGTAAACAGTTCTTTGATTATGCTGCCTGCCCATATCCTGAGGGAATGAATGGTGACAGGCTTATGTATTTTCAGCATACAGATATCAGCAGGGTTGTGTTTGAAGGGTATGTAGATGATGATGAGATAATGATGTGTGACAACATCGTTAATGCCATGGAGAAAACAGAAATAGAGCGCGCAGATGTAAGAAAACTCAAAAGAAGCATGGTGAACTGACATGGCAAAAAAGAATGACAGAAAAGAATACAATAAACTGAAGAAAAAGAAAGCTGACAATAAAAAACAGCAGGAACAGTGCCGGTCAGAGATAGATGTGCTTGATGAGAAAATAGAGAGGCTGAAAGCGGCATACAGGAAGCTGGATGATGCCAAGGAGGCTATTGATGATATCAAGCATAACCAGAGGAATATGATAAATTCAGACCTTTATCAGTGCATGTGGACAGGCAGCAATGCACAGGAATGTTATGATTCATGTGAGAGCGGAAATTTATATACAGCATATGACGGATATGTGTCAAATATAGATGCAGCGGAGGATGCCATCAACTGGGAAATAAATACACTAAAAGAAAAAATGAATGAAAAATATGGTGTGCTTTCAGGACTTGTTAACGCATGGGATGATCTGTGCACGAAAATACAGAATTTTTTCAATTAATAAAAGTGAGAGGAGAAATACAAAGATGGAAATCAGCCTTGATAATATGCAGGTATCTTTTATGACTGCCGGTATAAAAACAGCTTCTGATTCCGTAAGTCTCACAGCGGCAGAGACAGAAATCAAAAGCAGATCTGAAGCAATGGACAAATTTCAGGAAGAATACAGGCAGCTGAAAGCCTTTGTGAAAGATTACAGAGATACTTTAAATAATGATCTGGCAAAAATAGACCTGATAATAAATGCAATAAATGAAAATGACAGAAAACAGGGAGATTATATTAAAAATGGTATTGGACTATCAGATACAGCTGTGATACCATAAAACTAGGAGATGAAAATGGAAGGGTTTCAGATAAATTATACGGATCTCAGTGATCTGTTCTGGGAATATAAGCGAAAAATTGACAATCTAATTGAAAATATTGATAACTGCATAGAAAAAATCAATATGTTTACGGAAAATGCAGTATTTACAGGGAAAACCGGAGACGCAGTAAAGAGTTATCTTGGTGAAGCACATATAACAATCCTGTCAGGCATTAAAGTAACTGCACAGACACTGCTTGACAATATGGCAGCATACAAGGATGGATACCGTGCCATTGATAGCTCGACGAACTTCAAACTGGATGAAGAAGCAATACAGGAATTCAGGAAAAAACTGGCATCAAACTATGAGGATACTGATGAGTATACGGGCAAAATAAGAAGTGCACTTTCAGAAGTATCGGACATATCTGATGTGGGCATGCCGGACAGTAACGGAGTATTTGATATCCATGAGCAGATGGACAGCGACCTTATAAAGCTTGTCTCAAATGTAAACAGCTACGAGAGGGAAAATGTGGTACGGCTTGAAAATTCAGTAGAGCTGCTTCTGGAAAATCTGCAGTCATGTCTTTCAAAAATAGGCATTAGCCAGGGTGCGATTGAGAGCTATGAAACAGGCAGTTTTATCACAGGTAAAGATGCAGGTACCTTGAACACGGGCATTAAAATATTTGGAGACCTGCATGAGAAGAATAAAGAAGCATACGATGAAATCTATGAGACAGAACAGAAGATAAAGGATGAAGCCGAAAAGAGAAAGACACAGGGAATCTGGAGGACGGTTGGAGGAGCAGTACTAATTGCGACGGGTGTAGCATGCATAGTGCTGACAGGAGGTGCTGCAATACCAATAGTAGCTGACGTTGCAGTAGCAGTAGGAAGCGGAACAGCAGTATTCGGAGCTGCAGATGCCATAGAGGGCACTCAGGATATTTATTATGGAAGCACAGGTGACATTGACAGCACGGCAGTAAACGGCATAAAGGATGACCTGTTTCAGGGAAACGAGGATGCATATTATCTGACAGAAAATGCCTTTGCATTTGCGGCATCCGCAATGATTCCAATCGGACAGGCATCCACAGCGGGAAATCTGACATTCAAAAGCACAGCAACAATAGTCGCCAAAGAAGGCATCTCAATGGGAGCCGGAGCCGGTGCGCAGAAGATAACCACAGATGTGACAGGAAATGATACAGCAGGAATGGTTGCCGGTATGGTTGCAAGTGGAGTGACAGCAAAGGGGCTGAATGGAATTGAAGCAGAGGCGAACAAGCTGGCGAAAGCCCCAAAAGGGCTTGATGGAGTAATCGAGGGAACTGGAAATGTAGCGGAAGATGTTGGGAAAGCCGGAAAAGGGCTCGAGGGAGCAGCCAAGGGAGCCGAGAGTGCAGCGGAAGATGCTGGGAAGGTTGTTGAGAGTGGTGGTAAAACTACTTATAAGATTCTTAATACATCTTCAGCAGAAGATGTAAATAAGATATTTAAAGACACAATGGGATATGAGCCACCCTATAAACCAGGAACAAGTGTAACAGAAATTCAATTAACAGAAAATGCAACATATGTGCGTGTTTACGATAAAGTAAATTCAAGGATGCAAGGTGGTTGGGTTATGAAAGCAGAGGATATTGTTGGATTAACGCCACAGGAAATACAGAATAAATTTGCATTGCCCAATACACCTAAATATATATGTGATGTTAATTTGGAAGCAGTAACACGATTGAGAACTGGAGAAGTTAATCCTCTATTTGGATTTGATGGTGGTGGACAACAGTATGATTTAATAATAAATGGAAAAAACGTTGGTACATTTACTAATGAAAGGATTATTGGACAATGATAGAAATTCAAAATAATAAAATATTGTTAGATGGAAAAGAATTGCAATTTGATAATAAAATTATTGAGGCCGCAGAATATGAAGGAAAAGTAGTTATCGTGTTTGAAACTGATGAAGATGGCGGATATGATAATGTGTTTTGTTATACGCAAGATTTACAATTGCTTTGGAGAATAAAACCAGCACCAGTCGCTATTGGCGGAACTGCTAGAAGTCCGTATGTGGGAGTTGATATAGTAGAAGGTAATTGTAGAGCAATTGATTTTTATGGAAGGCGATTTAAGGTTAATCTTGAAAATGGAGAAATAATTTCAAAAGATATAGTTCGATAATATTTATTTTGGATATACTGATATACGCACTTTTAGCAATAGAATGTTGTGAAAGGGTGTGTGTTGTGAAAGTATTATTATAAACGGTGAATGGAGTTCAATGGGAGATATGTTCCGAAGGTGCTGGATCAGGAAGACTAACTATTAAAAGTCAAGCCTTAAAATGATATTTTTTGAATAAAGTACAGAAATGTATTTTAGATATATTTGGAACTCAGTTAGAGTTCCTTGAACCTTGAAAACTGTATGACAAAAAGAGCATCGTGATAGGTGCTCAAAAAAGGAGTATTGAATTAGAAAGATTTAAGCTGCTTTTATGTATTGCTGCTTTGTTTTTTCAAGATGATAAATCACTCGAACCAATTTCTTTACAGCGTGTGATATGGCAACATTGTAATGTTTACCTTCCGCTCGTTTTTTAGCAAGATAGGCTGCAAATGTTGGATCCCAGTGGCAGACATATTTGGTGGCATTATACAAAGCGTATCGCAGGTATCTGGAGCCACGTTTTTCCATATGTGCGTAGGCACCATCCAGTTGTCCGGATTGATATGTTGATGGCGAAAAGCCGGCATAAGCTAAGATCTTATCAGGAGAATCAAAACGATTGAAATCACCGATCTCGGCAATAATCATAGCTCCCATGCGATAGTTGATTCCGGGAATGCTAAGAATTGGAGAGTTGATTTCATCCATGATGATTTTAATCTCATTTTCGATTTCATCAATCTCTGAATCAAGTTCCTGAATAAGTTTGATGGTGTGCTTCAATTCAAGAGATTTGGCTGGCATATTTGAGCCGATAGAAGCTCTTGCAGAATCTCTGAAAGTAATAGCAGTATCTTTACCATATCGACCTTTGGAAGATTCGGAAAGAAGATTTGTAAGTCTGGTAAGGTGTGCAGTAGCTACATGTTTAGCACTGGGAAATTCAGAAAGCAATGCATAAACAGATGCCATATGAAGTGTTGGTACAAGTTTTTCTAATTCAGGGAATAAGATACAGACCAGTCTTGAAACGGAAGTTTTTAGCTTGGCACGTTCTTTTACTTTATCAAAACGATAACGAGTTAATGACTTTAACTCTTTGTTGTGGTAAGATGTGTCTGAGTAGGACTTTAAGTTCACATCAGACATGAGCATGGAAGCAATCGTGCGGGCATCTACTTTATCCGTTTTCGTCTGTCTAAGGCTTAGACTTTTTCTGTACAGATTTGTATGTAACGGATTGATAACATAGGTGGGCAGACCTTTATCAATGAGATATCCAAGGAGATTGTAACTATAGTGTCCAGTGGCTTCCAGTCCTACTTTTACTTTTGTCACATCATCCATAACGGATTCAATCTTTTGATAAAGATCATTAAAACCATCTAAGTTGTTGAAGATGGTAAATGCTTTAAACAACACTTTGCTATCAGAGTTGGTGATAAAGCAATCATGCTTATCCTTTGCAACATCAATTCCTATGTAAATCATAATAAATCTCCTTTGAAATGTATTAATGCTGTTTTAGAACCACAGGGTGCTCCTTGCGATTGTAACCTCGTTCTAAATAAACCGTCATGCGGTATCTAACTGATTAACAAATGAACAAAGAGACTGTGGTTGGAGCCTTCCTAAAACCATCAAGTGGTAGGAGAAATAAAACCAATCCACAGCATCTTATATATCATAGTCGAACCTACAGAAGAGGTAAAGAATGGGCTATGACCTAATAGTTGTAAAGACCTTGGAGAGGGTCTATAAAAACTACTACTATATAATACGAGGTGAAAAAATGAAGTTTGAAAAAGTATTTAATAATAAAAAATATGTTCGAAAAATAGAAAGTATGGGGGAGGGGCTTGTTTTGTTTGAAATATCAGTTGTTGATAAAAGAGTAGGACAAAATTACCATTTATTTTTTAAGGATAAGCGAAAGCCTCCGTTGGATATAGCAATTAATCCAGACGATGGAATGATAGAGTATATTAGTTATTTTGCTCAAGATGAAATGATTAATAATATTAGTGATATTCCCGAAATTATAAATGAGGATATGGGAATTAGTATATGTAATAAAGATTTCAATGAGGATAATATGAATGTTACCGTAGATGGGAGATTCAAATTTTGGAAATTAGAAAATACAATTTTGATATTGAAAAATGATATTGAGGAACTTGTGCTAAATGCATATAGGATTAATGATTTAAATAATTTATTGTTTCTAGGAGATGATTTTGTTGGAATAGAATTTAAAAATTTGAATCAAGAGGAAATACTAGAAATTCATAATTCGAAATGTTTGCTATAATTAATTATGGTTATATTTTCGGACATCCACAACCTACAACTTTTGCAAGTCTATTAATTAACCATCATGGCTGTTGCGAAGCAATTAAGAATCCATGATGTTAATTAATAGACACTAGTGAAATTTTGCCGAGTTGGGTATACGAACGAACATTGAAAAATGACATGCTGATGTAACGCACTCTTAGTAACAAAATGTTGCGAAAGGGTGCGTTTTTCTGTGAAGGTATTTTTATAAATGGTAAGGGTATTTTATAAAAGTCAGTATTACAAGCGGTATTTCAGACATAAAAAATGGTCTCTAAAAAGCGGTAATCCATTTACAGATTTTCTTCGTTATACTGATAATTTTAAGAGATGCATTTCTGTATAATGATGAAATCGTTGTACTCAGACCAAAGTGTCGGACAAAGTTTTTAGCCTTTTCTGGAAAACTATACAGTATCTGCATTTCTGCTAATGGAGAATTATAGCTGCTCCACAGAACTTATGTTTTTATAGGTGCTAGAAAACCTAATAGTATCTGATTTTATGTAAGAAGCATCCGACCCTGCATTTATTATTTCAGTACGAGGTTTTATATTAAATTTCTTCATATTGTGGTGGTATGAGGTGAAAAGATATGAATGAAAAATCTGACATTCAAAAGCACAGCAACAATAGTCGCAAAAGAAGGCAGCTCAATGGGAGCCGATGCGCAGAAGATAACCACAGATGTGACAGGAAATGATACAGCAGGAATGGTTGCCGGTATGGTTGCAAGTGGAGTGACAGCAAAGGGGCTGAATGGAATTGAAGCAGAGGCGAACAAGCTGTCGAAAGCCCCAAAAGGGATTGATGGAGTAACCGAGGGAGCCGGAAATGTAGCGGAATATGAGGGGAAGATTGCTGAGGGTGGTACAGATGTACTTGATGAGATTAAAAGAGTTGACGAAATAAAGGTTGAATTTAATTATAATTCTGATGAAGCTGAGTTTGCCCGACAATTAGCAGATCAGCAAAAGGGTATGAATGAATTGACAGTTCGGGAATATCTCGATAATCGTCAAAAGTACATTGAACAAGGACGTGCAATAGAAAGCAATGCGGCACAGCAGGCAGCAAGAGAAAAGGCATTTGTAGATAAAGTGGACGAATTGCAGGATGCAGGATTATCTTTAAAAGAAGCAGAAGAACAGGCTGAAAAATGGTTGGATACGCAGGCAGCTGTACACGCAGGCAGCTGTACACAACCCCGATCAAGTGGCTGGTGGATATGCAAGTAATGTCGGTGGTGTTGGAGATAAAGGTGTTAACTCTTCAATCGGTTCACAGTGGCGTTACAGAATTGATGATGTTGATGTACAAATAAAAAAAATGGCAGAGAGTATGTTTGAAGCAGAGAAAAATTCAACATATCTTAATGTAAAGCTGGTATATAAAGGAGGCTAATATGTTGCAAATTGAAAAAGGTCAAGATATAAAACAGGAAGTACTTCAAAGATATAAAACAATATTACCTGATGAATTAATAAAAATATGGGAAGATAATGGATTGGCAACATTGATGGGAGGATATCTAAAAGTAGTAAATCCAGAAGATTATCAGGAGCTGCTTAAGGAAACATATTTTAGAGGAAATATTTCGGTTCCGATACTAGTGACAGCTTTTGGGGATATAGTAACATTTGAAGAAGGCCAATATACATGAAAAACGGCGTAAAAAGCATGAAAATACGTGTATAGTTTTTACCGGTATTTATAATTGCTGAATCTCCGCCGAGCAGCCCTACGAGCCTGTCCGGAATGAAAATACCAATCAATATGAATATAACGCTTATTATAATACACCACAGGAGGGCATGAAAAAAGTAGCTCTCGCTGGATGTGTCGCCCTTATTTTTCTCTACGACATATCTGATAGCGGAGCCGACTCCGATCATTGCGCCTATGGCAAAAATCAAATTGTATACAGGCAGCACCAGATTGAGCGCGGTGATACCGTTTGAGCCGACCGCCTTTGATATAAAGAAGGTGTCGGCAAGTATATATAATGACATACCCACCATGCCGAGTATGTTTTGTGAGACATATTTTACAAATTATTTTTTCATAGCTTCATTGTAAATGTATCTGTCATTTAAATCAATGATAATTTTTGTAAGTCATAGTAAACCGTAGTAAAATACACCGCTGAATATATAGAATTGTATGTTTGTATGAATTGAAGTTGATGCAAATATGGAATATAATATTTGTAACAATCAATGCAATCTTATGTGCATATGAAAAAGAAGGAAGATTTATGGAAGTGGAAAGAACATTAATTAGAATAGCAGTTTGTGATGATAATTTACGGATTTCTTCTGATATTGAAGGCTGGATCATGGAATATAATAAAGGTTCACAGGCAAATTACGTAGTAGAGATATATTATAATGGGGAAAGATTATGTAAAGATATGGATAGCGGTTTAATGTATGATATTATATTTTTGGATATTGAATTAGAAAGTATTACAGGTATAGAAGTGGGGCATTATATACGCGGAAAACTACATAATGACGATGGCCAGATAATTTATATTTCATCTTTCACAAAATATGCGCTGGGATTATTTCAAGTACGGCCTATGGATTTTTTGATTAAACCTGTTCAAAAGGATCGAATTATAAAATCTATTGAAACAGCTACGAAATTGTTGAAGAAGGGTGAGGTAAGTTTTCAATATAAACAAGGGCGAGATTGGAATAAAATTTATATAAAGGATATTTTATATTTTAAAGGAAAAGACCGGGAGGTCGAAATGGTTACAAAAGATAGTGTGATTGTTTTTTATAGTTCATTAGAAAAGGTATTTGATCAGTTGAAAGACTATAATTTCTTTTATGCTCACAAATCCTTTCTAATAAATTATTTCCATGTAACAGATTTTTTTTATGATAAATTAATAATGTCAAATCAGGATATCATAAAGATTGCACAGACAAGGCGCCGTGAGGTCAGGCAAATGCAAAAGGAATATTTATTTAAGGAGAAAATATGATGAATGAAGTAGAGATTATCTTTGTTTTTTGCAATATAATTAACACATATGTTATTTTCCGGTTAATGCATTTATTTGTTGGAGAAAGAAAATACAGTAGAAATATAGAAATCTTATCCTATTTTACATATTACATTATATCGGCAGGATGCTTTTATTTAATACATATTCCGATTGTGATGTTAATTGGCAATTTGATATTATTTTTTGCTATATCGTTTAATTATAGTGCAACTGGAAAAGAACGGATATTAGCAGTTATTAGTATATATTCTATTTTGTTTATTATAGAAATGTTGGTTGCAGCAATAACGGGATATATCCACTTTCCAATGGATTCCCAAGTGGAATATACTTCTGTGATGGGATTAGTCATAAACCAAATTTTAGGGTTGGTAGTTGTTAATTTTTTAAGAGTTAGAAAGAAACAGAAGATAGTTTCGATTCCAGCGGTATATTGGTTCTGTATTATCATCATTCCATTGTTCTCATTGTATTTTTTAGTAACGATTTTAGATATTGGAAATTTGAATAAGGTAAATACCATTATTTTAATTTCGTTTTTATTGATAATCAATTTTTCAATCTTATTTTTATATGATTTTATATTAAATATTATGTCGGAACGGACCAGTAATATGTTATTGGAGCAGCAAAATAAATATTATGCAAGACAGATTGACATTATGGAAGCTGCAATGAAATTAAACAATTTTATACAGCATGACTTGAATAATCATCTGATTGCAGTAGAGTCATACTTAAGGATACAAGATACATCTTCAGCACTGGAATATATAAATAAAATGAAGAAATATAATGGAGAAGCTGAAGAAATATATTCAAAAACGGGAAATTCTGTAATTGACAGCATACTGAATTTAAAATTGCACGAGGCCACAATCAATGACATTCATGTAAGCGTGAAAGTGCAGATCCCTGAGCAATTAGAAATAGATTCTTTTGATCTTACCGTTATTCTATGTAATTTACTGGATAATGCCATAGAAGCAACACAGAAATTGAATTCCGAAAAAAAAATAAATATATCACTTATATATGATAGAAGACGGTTGCTATTATCAGTAGAAAATACCTATATTGGAAAAATAAAAATGAATAAGGGACAGTTATTTACCAGTAAGAATGATGAATATTCACATGGTGTAGGATTGAAAAATGTTGGTATGGTTGTGGAAAAATATAAAGGTACTGTTGATATTTCTTATGATAATATTTGGTTTAAAATCTATGTTATGCTATATGTATAGATGAAATAGTATTTGACTGCATAAAACTGTTGTTTTACTACAATTATATTTTTCCCTAGATGTACTTTGGTAAAATGAAGTCATGGTAACAATCAAATATGCTTTCTAAAGGAGGATGTCATATGAAAAGTTTGAAGAAGAAAGCTGCTAGTGTATTAGCACGTACAGCGAAAAAGGTCGTAAGTGCAAATGTAAATAGTTGCTGTATGTATGTAATGTATCAGCCTAAACTTCCGGCAGGTGCAGAGAAACTTAAAAGGAATTGATTGAAGGCAAGGTGAGATGCGTAAAAGTCTCACCTTGTTTTTTTAGGAGGACGGATTATGAAAAGAAAAATTTCAGAATATTGTATAGGAAAATTATTGGAATGTAATGAAATTACAGATAGCGAAGTTGAGTTATATGCATATGGAATTGAAAATGGAATTACTATTACTATGAATTTGTGTATCACTCTTTTTCTAGGAATTATTTTTGAACAACTAATTCCCACACTACTTTTTTCAATAATATATATACCTCTGAGGAGTTTCGCAGGAGGATATCACGCAAAAAATGAGAAAAGATGTTTTTTCTATTCAATTATTCTTATAATAATTTGTGAAATTATATTGAATTTCATACAAAATATTGATTTGGAAATTATTATATTTTTGTATTGCCTTGCAGTATGTATAATTATGAGTTTGGCTCCTATGGTGTCTGAGAATAAACCTATTTCAAACGAAGAGCGATATAAGTATCATAAAAAAGTTATAGAATTTTTAGGCTATAGTAGCGCAAGTATTCTCATTTGCTGTTTTATCGGATTTTCATCAGGAGCAATGGGAATAATTTTAGCGGTTTATGTAGAAGCCATTATGCTTTGCATGAAAAAAATAAATACATTAATTTAGAAATAATTAAAGAAATTATCGCCATGTATTGGTTGTCTACAAAAAACTTTTATTTCACTGCAAAAGGTAAATGTTTAAAGTAAATTCTGATACTATATAGTCAAATAAAAGAGAATTATAAAGCGAAAAGGGAGGGTAGTGCATGGAAAAAATTAATCCACAAAGGTATAAAAACGGAGATATTATAAATAATCGGTGATGAAAACAATGATTATTTAGAGACCAAACAGAAAATTATTTACAGATGGAGGTAAAGTATATGATGAAAAATACAGTGAAAAAGAAAAGTGATAGCTACAGCTTGTGCAGTCTGTGCAATGTTCTCTATGACGACAACAGCGATGGCTGCAGAGGTAGATGCTTCTAAGGCAGAACCACAAATTACAAAAACAATTACTAAGACGGATGATGGAGCAGTAGTTACAGAAGTATTACACCATACGCACTTGCATATGGTCCGTTGTATCAGTATCCGGCAGAAGGAGGAACTTGCTAATATGATTTTAAGGAGGACTTAATATGAAAAAAAACAAAAAATATTTTACACTTACAATGAGTTGCATTATGATTTGTACATCTGTTCTGGCAGCATTTCCTTTACAAGCATACGCAACAAGCGGTACAATTTCTGAGACGGAATTAGACAGTTCGGCAGGTATATATTTAGAGGACAAAGCCAGCGTTATGTTGTCAAATAGTACTAATAAAGGTAACTTAAAATCGGGGTTTAAAACAAGATCATCTAATACAGAGATAGCATTGATGAAGGCTTATCGTGATAGGTTGGCACAAAAAGGTGAAACATATAAAGATTATGATACAGATTTGGAGATATTATCTCAATATATTGGTGATGATGGCAACTTATATGTGACAGCGAAAGAAACAACTATGCTAACAATAGCAGAAAATAATGTTGAAACAGGGTATTCAGCTAATCACACTTTTGTGTATGAACAGAATGGGAATGAATGGGAACTAATTGAAGATAGGCAATTAGAGCCAACAGGATTATTACCGCTGTATCAGGCAAATCAGTTCGTTTACAATGGATCTGATGGTAGTTCTGAAGCAGATGTTCCTATAATAAATGAAAATGAGTCAGATGTGCCAGAAATAGAAGCGAGTATAATTAAGCCTGATGTGATGGAGGGTGACAAAGTTAGTACCCGAAGTGGCTATAATTATCAAGCAATGGCTACTTATCTTGAAAAATATTGGTCATATTACAATCCAGCATACCGTAGTTTTGCCGGCAAAGGTGGTGATTGCACCAATTTTGTTAGTCAAGCACTTAGAGAAGGTGGCTGGGCAGATAAATCAGGTTGGTATAAAAGTTCGGATAATTGGTGGTATAATGAAACTAATCAAACTTGGAGTTGGGTTAATGTAGATTATCTAGGTACGTTTGCTCGTTCAAGTGGAAGATGTACAATGTTGGATAATGTGTGGAAATTACGAGTAGGTGATTTTCTGCAAGTTAAAGCGGCAAATGCTACAAGCAAAACGCACTCTATGATGGTTTCATATTATAGTAATAATACACCATATTTTACTTATCATTCAAGTAACAGGTATCGCAGAAGTATGAACCAAGTATTAGAAGATTGGTCTGGTGGCACTTATTATGCTTATAGAACGTAATCTATAATTTGTAAGATTTAAAGGTGTTGTAAATAATAATATTTGCAACACCTAATATAAATTAACACCACTTTACAACTTTTTTCATAAAAAAGAAATCGTACAGAACTTTCTGATGTATAATGAATTTGCAACAAAACATTACAAAAGAAAGTGATCCTGTACGACAAAGACATTATTTTTACTGGTACTTTCAATACTCGCATTGGAGTCAGTTCATTCAATCAGATTCCTGTGCTAGCATTTTCTTGCCGGGATAACAGAAAAATCCCTGAATACTTTTTATTATGCCTGCTTTTATGCCAAAGCTGATTATTTAAGATTTATGAATGTAACTGCCAAAATAGCACTGCACCTTATTCCGGAACAGCTGCAGATTTTCTGCGCATGGCAGGAAAAAGCACCATTGAACCAGACTGGCAGTGAGTGGTTTCAATATATCCCACTTTTTCTTTATTCATGCAATGAGTCATCTATAAAGTTGTAAAGTGGTGTAAGATAATAGTATATTTGATAATATAACAAAGAAAGAAGATAAAGGGAGATTTTTTTTAGATAGCTGTAAATATTTGCATAACTTCTTGAAAGAAAAATGTAAGTTATTCAAAACACAAATCGAAGGGAGAATTTTAATGAAAAAAATGAAACAAAATTTAATGGCGATTGCTACAGTAATGGCAACTTCTTTTGCCTTTGCAACAATGACATTTGCAGGTAGTTCAAATTACAGTTTCACATTGGACCACAGGGTAGTTGATGGGAGCGACAATGGTACGTATCATTCATTGGATAAAGGAACTGTCTATATTGATGGAGGTCATTATGAGTATTTAACTGACAAGGGGGCTTTATCAACTTATAATAACATTACATATGTATTGTATAGATCAAGATTTGGTCCAGATAAGAGCTGCGGTTCAATAGAATGTGATTATTACACCAATCCATCGGGAAAGATTGGTACAGCAGATGAAAAATCATCAAAGTATTATTTACAGATATATAAAGTAGAAGATGATGGACATAACATAAAAGGTAGCGGAACAATTTACAATTAAGCAAAGAACAATATAAATATACTTGCATAACTGTCAAAAAGGTTATGCAAGTGTTAATTAAAAGAGGATGAATATGTTAATTGACTTTGATGGATTGACAATTATTATCGGAATAGTAATTTACATATTAATTTGTATATTTATTCATAAGAAATACAAAAAAGAGAAAATATATTACGTATTCAGTACAATTATGTTTTGCTATTTTATGTGTATTGCTAAGCTGACGTTATTTCCGATTGTTATGATTGGTCTGCCTGCAAATATTAAAGAAAGTATAAACATTATTCCATTTCATAATGGTATTAATAGAACTGACATATTGAATCTTATTATGACTATTCCATTAGGAATTGGAATTCCATTTATAACAAAGATAAACAACATTAAGAAAATACTATTATTAGGATTATGTTTTGGTCTGGGAATAGAAACAATACAGTATTTAGAAACATTTTTGACAAAAGGCTTTTCGTATAGGATAATTGATATTAATGATGTTATTTTTAATTTTACTGGAACGGTGATTGGATTTTTTGTATTGTATGTTTTCTCACGTCTATTTATAAAAATGAAAGAAGAAAATTTAAATGCATTTTGGAAACATGTATATAAAACATGTGATTCTGTTAGTATAAAGTAAAAATATTTTAATATTATGATTAGAAATATAGAAAAAAACAATCTAATTGGTGTAGTCGATTGATTTACAAACTACTAGAAAAATTAGTATAGTGTATGTAGGTATTATATGGAGAAGGTATATATGAAAAAAACAGTATATGTTATGGTTCTATTTGTTTTGTTATTAAGCCTTATTGCTTGCGGAAAAAAAAATAAAACAGACGATGTAACATTGATAAAGCATTTTGGTCAAGAAAAATACGATGAGATGAAAACGGAATGTTACGACCAAGAGCAAATTAATGTAGCAAATGGAATTGTTTCGCAAGCAAAAGAAATTATGCAATTTATAGGAACAGAAAATGATATAAATAATCAGGATAGCGTTGGGGCGTTAGTCAGATATTATTATTTCAATTTGGAAGTGAAGAAGGCTGTAGCAGACATTAAGTTAATAACAACAAACCAAAATGGAAACACTGGCTATATTTGGGTCGAATATTCAACAAAGTATTACGATTTGAATGAAACTCTTATTTATGGGGCAGAGAAGGTAATATCTCGGTGGGATATAGAAAAAGAAAACGATGTTTGGAAAGTAGTCAATATTGATGAAATAAGTTAGTTATTCTTTCTTGTCGAAAGAGTAAACAATGATATATTAGATATGTTAAGAAACTACAAATATTTCCTATTACAAAGCCAGACACACAGATGTATAAAGGTAGAGTCGGTGAACTTCTGAGATAAACTCATGGGTTGTCGGCTCTATTATATTTGTAGACTTTGGCGTGTTTCAAATCCAGTTGACAAATATGTGTTCTTAAATCATCGTAAAAGGATTTTGAAAAGGTATGAAAAAGCGAGAAATATTTGAAAAATACTGGATTATATGATATATTTTGTTGCATAAAAACAGGTTGCTTATACATGGTATATACATTGATGAAGAGGAAAAGCTATGAACGATAAAAGAAAGATAATAGCAATATTTATAGTTGTTGCGATAGTAGCTGCACTGGCTGCAGTTGCCACATTTTTTGTGATCAAATCAGCAAAAAACGAGGCTAAAGGCTCGTCACAGATGACGGAAACAGCCACAGAGGATAGTTCAGACAAGGACGACCCGCAGCATACGGGAGACAATGCCGGTTCAATGAGTGTGACATCTGATGATGGGGCTTCTGCGGATGAGACACAGATACTGTCTGCAAGCTCTGTTGCGGAAAACAGTAACCTGACCTTCGGAATTGATGTATCTAAATATCAGGGCACTATAAAGTGGGACAAGGTTGCCGCAGGCGGAATTGATTTTGCAATGATACGTGTGGGCTACAGAACCCAGAAAACAGGCGAGATGTGTGTTGATACAAATGCGAGATACAACATGCAGGAGGCGCAGAAAAATGGCATAAAGGTCGGAGTATATTTCTTTTCATCAGCAGTAAATGAAACAGAAGCCATTGAGGAGGCAGACTGGGTAGCAGACTACATCTCAAAATATCAGATTACATATCCGGTGGCATTTGACTGCGAGGGCTTCACAGACTCAGCCAGCAGACAGTATGGCATGTCATCAGAGGCCCGCACCAAAGTAGCTGAGGCATTTTTGCAGGAAATATATAATAAAGGATATACACCTATGTTTTACGCTGCAATGAATGAGTTGTCGGCAAACAGCCAGTGGGATACTAAAACACTTGAGAGCAGGTACAAAATCTGGGTGTCACAATATCCGGACACAGCTTACCCGGAAACACCACAGTCATCTTATGAGGGCACACATGCCATGTGGCAGTATACCAATAAGGGAAAGGTGTCAGGGATTGATAAGCCGGTAGATTTGAATGTGGCATACTTTGGTTTTGATGAAACAGAGTCTGCAAAAAATGGGGATGCGGCTGACAATGCAGCAGCTGATCCGGAAGCAAATATGAAGTTTTCGGATGTAAATGAGACTGTAACTGCCAAGGAAAGCGTCAATCTGAGGGATATTCCAAGTCAGGGCAATGACAGCACAATTAAGGTAACGCTGAATAACGGTGATACAGCAACAAGAACAGGCGTCAGTGACAGTGGATGGTCACGTGTCGAATATAACGGACAGACATATTATGCCATTTCAAACTACCTCACAACAGATATGAACTATGTAGTTCCCGGGCAGGACGGAAGTGGCAGCGGAGACGGACTGAAGACAAAGTTCAAGGAGTGTAATGATACTGTCACTGCAAAAATAGAGGTTAATCTGCGTGCACTTCCAAGTGTCACAAATCCGGATGCTACAGTTGTTGCAACGATAAAAAATGGGGAAACCGTCACCAGAACCGGAATCAATGAGGAGTTTGGCTGGTCACGCGTGGAATATAATGGACAGACACTTTATTGTGTGACAAGCTATCTGAGTGTGCAGTAATATAAGTAAATAAAAGCGATAGAACCACTTGCAACGCAGGTCATATTTGCAGCAGATGTGGCTTATGAGTCTGTTGACAGCGGCAGTGCATTATTGACAGATGAGTCACAGAAGGTGACAGTACAGCTTCAGAATGGAACAGCAGTTATTCCGCAGGGTGCAGATATTGAGACTGCTAAAGCGGCAATAGCAAAAGCGCTTGTTGTAAACGCAGACGAAGTTGATGTAAAAAACCTTGATTGGGAGTACGAGTGCGAGGGCAAGGATAAGACTAAATTATAGAAAAATACAGCATTCGGAAGCTTAGAGGGCTTTACGAGCACAACAACGAAAAAAATACTTTGGAATACTGTAACAACAGAATATAATCATCCGGCATTTTTAGAAAACGGTGAAGGAGATTTCAAATTCAGACTTAAGGGAAGCGATGAGGTTGTTACACTCCACAGAGCTTACAAGTATGAATCATCATTTGTTTTAAAGGATGCTCCGTATGAAGTGAGCATGGCTTTTAACGCGGATCAGTCATATGATTTTGATGCTACAGCAAGAGCAATTTATGATGCTGTGATAGCAAAGACAAATCCGGCAGGGCTTACATATGATGATGTGGCAATGGAGTACAATGCCGGAACAGATATAATACCAAACTGGCAGCCACTTAATTCTACAAACTGGACTGCAGCATTTAAAAAATTTGGTCCGGGAGAGTGGACTATCCGCATAAAGTGGGATGGAAATAAGAACTATAAAGGTACACAGACACAGGTAAATGTGACTACAGCCGATAACCGTATAGCAGCGGCCGTTGTATGCAGGGAGGGAGTATCTTTTTCATACAATATGGACACTGTCGTTATGAAACAGTCAATATTTGATCAGGTAATTGATTGGGACAACAGTACATTGCCTGCAAAGGATACGTTAAGTGTTGATGATTTTACAATGGAATACTATGGTGTTGATGATGTAGCCGGAGTTGAGGGAGTCACCAGGCAGTGGGCTCCGATAGAAGGCGGAAAGGTTAATTTACTTACTTATCTGCAGATGGGTGCAGGAGAGCAGCAAATCCGTATAACATATAAAGGCAATGCCGAGTATCGTCCATCAGCATCAGCAGAGACTAGTGTGACCGTTAATAAGGCAAAGGTAAATGTTAAAGTAAAGTCAACAAACATTTATGCCGGAGATGCACTACCACAGGATTTTGTTACAACAAATCCTTCAGACAGGTTTGATGTATATACAATCTATGCCGGTCTTACAAGCAATGTAAATGCAGGCATTTATCTTCAGATGCCTGAGAAGTATACAAACAGCACAGTACTTAAGCTTATAGATCCGGTTGTTTCAAAGCTATATGGAAAGTCCTTTACACAGATGATGCAGGACGGTATGACAGTCGGAGAGCTTAGAAAACTTTTCAGCACACAGGAGCTGCTTGACACGTTGAAGAAGCTTCATATAGATACGGGTACAGTTGGACAGATTCTTGAGATAATAAATAAGCTTCCTTCTGTTGCAGACACAGTGAGAGTGTCATTTGGTACTCCAAACCGTGCCGGTCTTTATACGGTGACAGCGGTTACCGATAACAAGAATTATGAGACAGGTGTTGGAGTTGGTGCTTTACTTGTCAAGATGCATTCAAAAGGAACTAAGCTTAGTTGGAATCAGAGCTTTACAAATGGGAAGCTTAAAGCCTCAGATGTAGCATCCTTTGATTTTGGAGCAACGCTATCATATGATGGTGATGTCTCAATCAGCCAGAGCAATGTGCATTATCTATACAGTGGCTTTACAAGCAAGTGGAAGCCATATTCAAGCACAAAGGCTCCTACAGAGCCGGGCAGATATGTAGTCACAGTAGTTACAATTGGTGGCAATTATCAGGCAGCTCCTATTACTAGAAGCTTTTAGATCGTAAAATAACTAAAATCCGCTATACTTTAAAACAAAGTATAGCGGATTTTTTTGATAAATTTATGGAATCTATTTTTCAAGAATACCTGGAAAGGAGCATTAAAACTTATCTTCGTGGCGACAGCGGATTCTCTTCCCAAAACTTTATGAAACCTGTGAGAGTAATGGCTGTTTCCTATTGACATTTCAGTTTATCGGGAGTAAACTATAATTAGTTTATTAGCGATAAACTGAAAGGGGAAATCTTTATGGCTGAGATGAAGATGGGCGTAGTGGAATCCCACTTTGCCGATATTATTTGGGCGAATGAGCCTTTGCACTCCAGAGAATTGGTAAAGCTCTGTGAAAAAGAACTGAACTGGAATCGCTCCACCACCTATACGATATTACGCAAGCTTTGTGAGCGTGGTATCTTCCAGAATAATGGTGGCATCGTTTCCTCTGTTCTGTCTAAAAATGATTTCTATGCCGTTCAGAGCGAGCAGTTCGTTGACGAAACCTTTGAAGGTTCCCTTCCTGCTTTCATTGCGGCTTTTACACAAAGGAAGGGTATTTCTCAACAGGAAGCTGCGGAGATTCGACGCATGATTGATGCAGCCGCCGGAAAGGAGTAATCTATGAGTTCATTCTTTTTGAAAATTGTAAATATGAGTATCGCCGCATCTTGGCTGATCCTTGCGGTCGTACTTTTGCGTGTGGTTTTGAAAAAGGCACCTAAGTGGATCAATGTCCTACTGTGGGGTATCGTAGCTTTTCGATTGATTTGCCCATTCAGTTTTGAAAGCGCATTGAGCTTGATTCCAAGTGCCGAGACCATCAGTCCTGAAATCATGATGGACTGGACACCAGAAATCTCCACAGGCGTAAGCTCTATCGACAAGGTAGTGAATCCAATTATTACGGACACCTTTGCTCCAGAGCCAATTGCAAGCGCAAATCCACTTCAGCTTTTGATTCCTGTGCTGGCAATCGTATGGGCAATAGGCATCATAGCCATGCTCGTTTATGCTGCCGTCAGCTATTTCCGCTTGCAAAAGAAAGTCGGTGCATCCCTTTCTGTGCGGGACAACATTTGGATTTGTGACGATATACAAACACCTTTTATTCTTGGTTTCTTCAAACCGAGCATCTACATTCCCTCCGGGACAGATGAAGCACAGTTGCCCTATATTATTGCCCATGAGAATGCTCATCTGAAACGCTGTGACCATTGGTGGAAACCGTTGGGGTATTTAGTGTTGGCAATCCATTGGTTCAATCCTCTTGTATGGATTGCGTATATTTTACTTTGCCGAGATATTGAACTTGCCTGCGATGAAAAAGTTATTCGTGGACTGAATCAAAACGAGTCTATTTCTTATTCAGAAGCTCTGCTTTCTTGTAGCGTGAATAGAAGAACAGTTATGGTTTGTCCACTTGCCTTTGGAGAGGTTGGCGTCAAAGAAAGGGTGAAAAATGTGCTGAATTACAAGAAACCTGCATTTTGGATTGTTGCTATTGCTGTGGTTTCAAGTATTGTTCTTGGGGTATGTTTCCTGACAAATCCGAGTTCATTCCCAGTGAAACTTGATTCTGTTCAAATTTCCAAAGCAAGCACCATGGACTTTAGAACAAATATCGGACCGACCACATTCCAATTATCCGCAGCGGAAATTGACGAGTTGAGCAGTCGTATTAAAAACTTAAAGATTGGTCACAAAGACCAATCTTTGCAAGGTCATACACCTTTCTATTCCCTTCATGTGGATACCAAGGAAAACGACAGAATCACATTCAGCGGTTTTGATTCCAACGGAAATCAAGCAGCAATTCTGTATGAGAATGTGTATTACCGAATAACTGACTCTGACTTTATCAGCTATTTACAACGCATCTGTGCTGGGGAAACCAGAACAGAATCGATTAACGAAACCAATGTTGATACAGCAATCCATAATGCAATCATGGAACATAACAGCGATAGATACTACAAAGGTGTTTTTGCCTGCGAAAGCCATACTGTATTGGCTACAGAAGCCGGTGGGGCTGCAAACTCTGAGGAGAATGAGACATTGACCGTATATGTTCTCACTCTTTATGAGGAATATAATTTGTCCGAAGAAGGGATTGAAAGTGTCGGTGGAGGTTGTGGTCCTGTTGCCCTAACTTTCAATGTGACAGAGAATGGATATGAACTATCTGAATATTGGGAGCCGGGAGATGGCAGCCAATACTCTGATGATATTCGTAAAAAGTTCCCGGAGGATATATTAGATGAAGTCTGGAATCCTCAGGATTATGTGGATGCAATGACAGCAGAAAATGAACAAAAGGCACTCGAATTTTCGGCACAAAAGTGAGATTTCAAAGATTGATAATGAACGCAGTGTTTTAGGGAATAAAGTCAAAAAAATAAAATGTTATTAATCTAAAATCATGCATAAAGTAGAAATAGTGTAAAAATGTCATGGATATAATGATAGAATTGTTTGAAATAGTGCGTTAAAATACAAAATAACGAAATACGTAAGTAAAGGGGCATTTTATGGAATATTCAGCAATTTTTCATGATATGGATAAAAGATTCTGCTATGCGATAGATAAGGATTTGTTTGTGATACGCGTGCAGGTAAAAAAGGATGATATGAAGGAGGTAATCCTTCACTATGAGGACAAGTATATACCAATCGAGCGCAAGGATACGCGAATGACACTTCCTATGAAGAAGGTAGCCACCTCGCAGTTTCACGATTATTATGAGGCGCAGCTTCAGATGCATCTGATATGTCTGAGATACTTTTTTGAATTTACGGACATGCAGGGTGAAAAGGTATATTACGGCAATTATGAGTTCGACAAGGAGTGCATTACAAACAGGGACAGAATGTTTGACTGCCCGCAGAACCTCAGGGAGGAAGAGATGTTTGAGGTGCCACAGTGGGCAGCAAACAAGGTAGTGTATCAGATTTTCCCATCGCGCTTTGCCGCAACACAGCCGGTAGACAAAAAGCTGTGGTATAAGGCGCCGATTACGCCTATGGATGATCTGCATGGCAATCTCAGAGGTATCATAGAGCATCTGGATTATATTAAAGATTTGGGAATCGATGTGGTGTATCTGACACCAATCTTTAAATCAAATTCGTGCCATAAGTATGATACCATTGATTATTATCAGGTTGATCCATCATTTGGAACAACAGAGGATTTAAAGGAGCTCGTACAAAAATCTCATGAGCGTGGCATGAAGGTAGTGCTGGATGCGGTATACAACCACTCAGGAAGAGAATTTTTTGCATTTCAGGATATACTGGAAAAGGGCGAGAAATCAAAATATCTGGACTGGTATTTTATCGACGAGCTGCCGCCTAAGAGTGAATGGGGAGAGATTCCAAACTTCAAATGCTTCGGCTACTACGGTGGAATGCCAAAGCTTAATCTGAAAAATCCTGAGGTGGAGAAATACATCACTGATGTTGCCTGCTACTGGATTAAGGAATGTGATATTGACGGATGGAGACTGGATGTAGGAGACGAAATCAGTCATTTCTTCTGGAAGAATTTCAGAAAGGCAATCAAGGCTGTAAAGAAGGATATGCTGATAATTGGTGAGATATGGCACTACGCAGGCGACTTCCTCGAGGGAGATGAGTGGGATACTGTAATGAACTATCCATTCTACCTGAATCTGATAGACCTGCTTGCAGACGAAAAGATTAATGTCAGCCAGTTTGTACAAAATCTTGGATATCTGAAGGGGCGCTTAAACAAAAAGTGCTATCCGCTGATGTGGAACCTGATTGACAGCCATGATACAGCAAGATTTTTACATCTGTGCCATGATAATAAGAAAAAGCAGCATCTCGCAGCAGCCTTTCAGCTGCTACTGCCGGGAATGCCTATGGTCTACTATGGTGATGAGTATGCAATGCCGGGAGCAAATGATCCGGACTGCAGACGAGGCATGTACTGGGATGAGGAATACCAGGACAAGGAGATGTATAATTGGTATAAGAAGCTCATGCAGATTAGAAAAGCACATGCATGCATCGTAGAGGGCGAAATGATTGAGACAATCACAAATGACGATGATGATACGATTGTTATGATCAGAAAAAACGGCGAAGAGACAATCGCAATGCTTTTCAATTGCGGCAGCAGTGTAAAGGAATTTAATGAGTATGCCAAGAAATATAATCTGCTTACAGATAGCACATTTGACGGAAAAGTAGAGGGGCTTGACGCTGCCGTAATTGTGCTTTAAAAATTTTATGGATTATCTATAAGAAGACATTCGCAGAGTTGTAGAAGCGACGAAAAATAGGTAAATCGCAGTAAAATAATTTTATATGAGTTTTTATGGACAGGAAATTGCAGGCAGCTGCTTTTTCCTGTTTTTTTGCATAAAATCAATTCTGTTGAGGTAAAATTGAGATTGACATTGTATTGTATGAGTATAAAATACAAGGAATCAGGTGATGTACAATGAAAAGGCATAAAATATGTAAAATTATTTTTGCTATACTGGCAGTTTTTTTATGTGTGGCTTTTTATGAGTTAATCGGAATCTGCATCACATATAAAAAACAGCCGGCGGTGTCTGATGCTACTATAAAGGAAACACAAAATATTATGAGTGTGGCGGGGAGAGAGAATACGGAAAGAGCAGTAATCATTGAAAAAAATTCGCAGGCTCTTTTAGAAAGAGTTAGATTAATCCAAAATGCAAAGGATGAAATAATCCTTTCTACATTTGCATTTAAATCAGACGAAAGCGGAAAATTGATTTTAGGAGCACTGCATGATGCGGCAGACAGAGGCGTACATGTCCGCATATTGGTAGATGGAATGGAGAGCTGGATTGATATGGAGGGTAATCCATATTTTTATGGATTATCTTCGCATGAGAATGTTGAGATTAAGCTGTACAATAAAGCAAATCCGCTTAAGCCATGGAAGACAATGGGAAGAATGCATGATAAATATCTGATTGCAGATGGTAAAATATATATTCTTGGCGGAAGAAACACATATAATTATTTTTTGGGTGATTTTCCGGGGCATAAAAATTTTGACCGGGATGTGTTAGTTGTCTGCGATGAGCCACAGAAAGATAATTCGGTCAATCAGCTTTGGAATTATTTTGAAACAATATGGGAACAGGAGGACTGTCGGTATTTTCATAACAGTAAAAAATTAGCTGACAGACAATCTGTAAAGAAAGCAGTTTTAGAGCTGCAGGAAGGGTATCAGCAATATTTTGAAGTTAATAAGGAAAAAATTTGTGATACAGATTATGCGGATGAAACCTTTGAAACAGAAAAGATTACATTGTTATCAAACCCAATCCACACCCAAGCTAAGGAACCGGTGGTATGGTATCAGCTGGGAGAATTAATGAAAAATGCAAAGGAACGCGTAAAAATTCATACACCATATATTATTTGCAATGATATGATGTATAATACATGGGAGGAAATTGCACAGAAGGTTCCGGACTTTTCTATTATGACAAATTCTGTTGCAAATAACGGAAATCCATTTGGAGCTGCTGATTATGCCAAAAACAGAAACAGAATTTTAGAAACAGGAATTGATATCTGGGAATATGAAGGCGGTTATTCGTATCATGGAAAAAGTATTCTGATTGACGATGATCTGTCAGTAATAGGTTCATTCAATATGGACATGAGAAGTACTTATCTGGATACAGAGCTAATGCTTGTAATACGCAGTAAAGAGATTAATAAACAGCTGGAGGATGGCATGATGGAGTATGAGAGCGTGTCCAGACAGGTATTAGACGACGGAACATATTATGATCCGTATCATGTAAAGCCGATTGAATTAACAGAAAAACATAAAAGAAAGGTGTTTCTGGTACAGCATCTGCTTGGATGGGCAAGGGATTTGTTTTGATTAAAGGAGAATATAAAGCGTGTTTAAGATATTAATTGTAGAAGATGATAAAGAATTAAGTCTGTTATTCCAAAAGGTGCTTGAAAAGAGCGGATATCAGGTCAAAAGTGCGTCGGATGGAGCACAGGCACTGGAGGTATTGGACAGAGAGTATATTGATTTAATCATTTCCGATATAATGATGCCGGTTATGGATGGATATGAACTTGTGTCGGAGCTTCGTTCGGCGGGATATCAGATACCGGTGCTTATGATTACTGCAAAAAGCAGCTTCGATGATATGCGTCAGGGCTTTCTTTCGGGAAGTGACGACTATATGGTAAAACCCGTAAATGTCAATGAAATGGTTTTGAGGGTAGGGGCACTGCTTCGGCGTGCACAGATACTGAACGAACACAAAATTGTGATTGGCTCAACCGAGTTTGATTATGATGCAATGACAGTTGTGACCGGTGATGAAACGCTTGTCCTGCCAAAAAAAGAATTCCTGCTTTTATATAAGCTGGCAGCTTCACCTGGCAGGACATTTACGAAGCAGCAGCTAATGGATGAGGTATGGGGATATGAGACGGAGGCAGACCCACATACGATAGAGGTACATATAGGAAGAATCAGGGAGCGTTTTAAAGAAAATCCGGATTTCGAAATTGTAACAATGCGTGGTCTGGGATACAAGGTGGTGAAAAAATAATGGAACATAAAAAGAAAAAAGAATTGCGTATCCGCTCATGTCTGACCGGTGCAATCTGGCTGGCACTTGCATTTTCTATGCTGATATCAGCCTTGTTATTTGCGTTTTTGAATCATTTTTTGGATTTGCCCGGGAAAATACCGGGCCTTGGCTGGCTTTTGATTTTTAATACATTGATAGCAGGACTTATTACATCATTTATCAATGCAAGGCTCCTTGAGCCGATTACCAGGCTTGGTAAAGCAATGAAGGCAGTTTCCCAGGGAGATTTTGAACAGCATTTGGAAACAAACAGCCGCATAGCCGAGATTGGAGAATCATATCAGAGCTTTAATGTCATGACAAAAGAGCTTCGTGCAACAGAGATGCTGCAAATGGATTTTGTATCCAATGTTTCCCATGAGTTCAAGACTCCAATCAATGCAATTGAAGGCTATACGATGCTGCTCCAGGGAGATGAGCTGTCACAGGAGCAGGAGGGGTATGTAGAAAAAATCCTGTTTAATACTCAAAGGCTTTCAGGCCTTGTTGGAAATATTTTATTGTTATCAAGGCTGGAAAATCAGAATATTCCAATGAAAAAAACCAAATATCGTCTGGATGAACAAATCCGTCAGGCATTTCTTTCATTGGAAGACAAATGGACTGAAAAAGGAATTGGCTTTCAGGTGGAGATGGAGGAGGTCAGATATGTTGGAAATGAAGGGCTTTTTATGCATATCTGGATGAATCTTTTGGATAATGCAATCAAGTTTAGTCCACAAAATGGGACAATCACCATGTTTCTAAGGCATGAAAATGATTCTGTGCAGTTTATTCTGGAAGACGAGGGACCGGGAATCGCGGATGATGCAAAAGCCAGAATATTTGACAAGTTTTATCAGGTGGATGGTTCCCATAAAGCCGAGGGAAACGGCCTTGGTCTGGCACTTGTGAAAAGAATTGTAGACATCGCCGGTGGAACAATCAAAGCTGAAAACCGGGAATACGGAGGATGCAGATTTGTAGTAGAACTGCCAATAAAGAATTATAATGAGTAGCTATTTAGAACATGATAGTTACAATAATAAAATAATAAGATAAAAGATAGGAGAATTTACATGACATTTTATCAGGAACTGCAGTTAAATCAGGCCGGCTCTAAAAGCCTGCTGAAAAATAGTAAAACAATGAAAGAAAAACTATACCATGCGTTTGTATATATGGTGAAGATAGCTGTGACAATGGTTTTTTGCTTTGCCTTTGTTACTGCCTCAAGCATCATATTGGGAAAGGATAACAGCATTGTGGGAGTAGTGGTCTTATTATGCGTTATGGTATTTCGAAACGCTGATCTGGGAATCCATACAGGACACTCTACATGGCTTTTGGCATTGTTCTTTGTAATTATGACAGTATGCCCACATCTGGCGAATCAGCTTTCACCGCTTCCGGCGCTGCTTATAAACATTGCAGCTCTTGCAGTGCTGATTCTGTTCGGATGCCATAATCCATTTATGTTTAATCAATCCACACTGGTTCTTGGCTATTTATTGTTATATGGATATGATGTGTCAGGAAAAAGCTATATGCTTCGAATAGCAGGGATGGCCGCAGGCGCTGTTCTCACATGCCTGGTATTTTACAGAAATCATAAAAACAGAGTCTTTAAAAGAAATATGAAAGCCGTAATTCAGGAGTTTGATCTTTTTTCATCACGAACGAAATGGCAGCTGTGCCAGATACTATGCGTACCGTTAGTTCTATGTATTGCACAGCTTTGCAATATGCCGCGTGCAATGTGGGCAGGTATTGCAGCCATGTCTGCCATCCTGCCGTTTATGGAGGATATGCAGTACAGGGTCAAAAAAAGGATTGTCGGTAATATTGCCGGGGTTATATGCTTTACGGTATTATACTTCCTGCTTCCGCCATCAATCTATGCGTACATAGGAATCATAGGTGGAATCGGCGTGGGATTATCGGCACAATACGGCTGGCAGGCTGTTTTTAATACATTTGGTGCTCTGGCTATAGCTGCAGAGAGCTATGGGTTAAAGGGAGCAGTCAGCCTCAGGGTGATTCAGAATGTGTTTGGAGTCGTTTTTGCGTTGGTATTTTGTGCTGTATTTTATAGAATTATGTCAGTGAAAGCGCCGGTGAAAGAGGAAACTGTATAATATAAGTGGAAACGTGTAATCAGTCATGAGGAATTGTATTCTTCAGATGAAACAGCCACAAAATCCAAAGTGAAGGAAAAGGTTATAACAAATATGAGTCAGATAATATTGGCGTCGGCATCACCGCGCCGAAAGGAATTGTTAGAGCAGATTGGGGCAGAGTTTGTTGTCTGTCCTGCAAAGGGAGAAGAGATAATCACAGAGGAGGAGCCATCTGCGGTTGTCATGGAGCTATCCCGTCAAAAGGCAGAGGAGGTAGCGTCAGGTGTGCTTACCTACAATGAACAGCATGCAGAGCTTGTGACACCGCAGGATATTCTTGTAATCGGAGCAGATACGGTAGTGGCTTATGAGAATCAGATTCTTGGAAAGCCGAAGGACGAAGAAGATGCCAGGCGTATGCTTTCGATGCTTTCGGGAAAAACGCACAGTGTCTATACAGGGGTAACGTTTGTTTTTATTGACAAAGCCGGAAGAACCGGAGAACACTGCTTTTATGAGAAGACGGATGTCAGTATGTATAAATTGACAGAAGAGGAAATTGACCGCTATATTTCAAGCGGGGATCCGATGGATAAAGCAGGAAGCTACGGGATACAGGGACGCTTTGCCATCCACATTAAGGGAATACATGGTGATTACAATAATGTGGTAGGGCTTCCGGTAGCGCGCCTGTATCAGGAGCTTAGAAAGCTTGGAGTTGATGTTTAGCGAAGTCTTTTTTTAATAGCCGGTCCGATAAGCATGGCAATTATCATTTTTATCAGGTCGCCCGGGATAAATGGGAACACACATATTGAGAGCGCACCGCTGACTGTGCTTTTTGCCTCAAAGCAGAACCATGCTGTACCGAGCACATAGCATATGATAGTTCCGACAATCATACCAATGAGCTGGAGCCAAGGCTGGTGGAAATGATCGATTACAAGTCCTGCAATAATTGCCATGGCAATAAAACCGATGATGTATCCGCCTGTAGGGCCGGCAAGCTTAGCTGGGCCACCGGTGAAGCCTGAAAATACAGGGATTCCGACAAGTCCGATAAGCAGGTAAATCAGGTAGCTTATAGTTCCGCGTTTCCATCCGAGCAGATATAATGAAATATATATGGCCAGGTTTGTCAGTGAAATCGGTACCGGCCCAATCGGGATAGATAATGGTGCAAGAATACATGTGACAGCTGTCATGAGCGCTGTTACCGTTATGGCATAGGTCGTTCCATGCTTGTAGTCTATAGTTTCTGTCTGGTTCATGATAAAATCTCCTTTTTGTAAATTTCATAGTAATTTTTGTACGGTTAACACATTAACATGAAAAGATGTCGATTGTCAACCATAACTGTAATAAAGGTTTACAATTATCGGGGAGTAATGAAAAAATATACTAACATCGGTATATACGTACGCTATTCGGAAAACATGGATACTTGGAAAATGTCTGAAAATGTCTGAAAATCATTAAAAACAATCGACATTACAGCCAATAAACGCTATAATAGATACATTAAGATAAATGTACTGGGACTTGTATTATCCACAGCCGTCACGCGGTACGGCTGTCGCGGATAGCGTCAGGCCCCGGGAAGGGGAATTATATGCAGGATAAAAAGCAAAAAAAGGCAAAAATACAGGTTATATTTCTAATTCTTATTTCCACGCTTGTTATTTTAGCGGATTTTTATGCGATAATTAATTATCCAAAGGAATACATGCTCATTGCAGCAATCACAGTTATCTTTATGATTTGCCTGTGGGGAGTGATAAGCGGATTTTTCTCACTGAGTGCTCTAAAGGAGGACAGGAGGGAGGAACAGTATGACAGTATTTTTAAGTCGGAAAAGGCATCTTACCTCATGCTTAGAAAGTATTTTGATGAGATAGAGGGAAAGATTGAGATACTGCAGAAGGAGTCAAAGATTCCGACTGAGGATATCATCAATGCACAGAAGGGAATCGCAAAGGTTGTTATCAACAGGAATAAGGAAAATGCTGATGCGATTATGAACTCTAATGAACAGCTTATGGAGACTTTTGAGCATCTTGAGAATAAGCTCAAGGAGAGCAATGATTTCATTATTGAGAGCCAGAAAAATGTGATTTATGACAACCTCAAGGACATTATGGAAAAGCAGCAGGTTCTGTCTGACAGCATAAAGGATATGGAAATCCGTCTGAGTCAGGCAATCACAGCAAATCCTATTCAGTTTACAGCAAATGTTGAGATGCCTAAGCAAACGATCGACGCACCACAATCAGCACCGGCCATGGAGGCGATACCTGAACCGGAATCTGTACAAGCGAATGAGTCAGAACAGATACCTGAGCCTATTCCGGTAAATGAGCCGGAGCCTGTAGTTGAGACACCACATGTACCTGAACCGGAACCTGTAAGTGAGACACCACATATACCTGAACCGGAACCTGTAGTAGAGCCAGGCCCTGCTGCAGACGAAGCTGTTGCAGATACGACAAACAGCGATCCGAACCGCCAGCTGAGTGCAGATGAAATAGCAGCACTTTTTGCAAGTGCAAACGCAGGTGCGACAGAACCTGAATCAGAGCCGGCAGAGAAAGTGATTACGGAACCGGTCACAGAGACACCACATGTACCTGAACCTGAACCGGTAGTAGAGCCAAGCCCTGCTGCAGGCGAAGCTGTTGCAGATACGATAAACAGCGATCCGAACCGCCAGCTGAGTGCAGATGAAATAGCAGCACTTTTTGCAAGTGCAAACGCAGGTGCGACAGAACCTGAATCAGAGCCGGCAGAGAAAGTGATTACGGAACCGGTCACAGAGGCACCTCAGGCACCTGAGCCGGAGCCTGTAAGTGAACCGGAACCTGCAAAGTCTCCGGTTGTAGATTTGAATAACACAAATCGTAATCTGACACCGGATGAGATAGCAGCTTTATTTAGCAGTATGTAGTATTTTGTAAAAAAATGAAGAAATAATATTTTGTAATTATCTCACAAATATGTTAAAGTGTGCATGTTATAAAAATATGCACACTTTATTTTTTTGAAAGGAAATATAAAAAATATATGGAAACAATCAGATTTGACGAATTAGAACTAAACCCTAAGATTTTGCGAGGCATCAAGGATATGGGCTTTGAGGAGGCAACTCCAATACAGGCTCAGGGAATCCCGGCAGTGCTTTCAGGCAGGGATGTAATCGGACAGGCGCAGACCGGAACAGGAAAGACAGCAGCCTTTGGTATTCCGGTGCTTGAGAGCGTTGATGCATCAAGTCACAAGACACAGGTTATCATCCTCTCTCCTACAAGGGAGCTTGCCATCCAGGTGGCAGATGAAATCAGGAAGCTTGCAAAATATATGCATGGCGTGAAGGTGCTTCCGGTATACGGAGGACAGGATATCAGCCGCCAGATTAAGGCACTTAAGGGCGGTGTGCAGATTATTATCGGAACCCCGGGGCGTCTTATGGATCATCTCAGGAGAAAGACAATCAGGCCTGACCATGTAAAGACAATAGTGCTCGACGAGGCAGACGAGATGCTCAACATGGGCTTTAGGGAGGACATCGAGACAGTGCTCGAATACCTGCCACAGGAGCATCAGACAGTACTCTTCTCGGCAACAATGCCAAAGCCTATTTTGGAAATTACAAGAAAATATCAGCATGATGCTATCAATATCAAGATTGTGAAAAAAGAGCTGACAGTCGCAAATATCGACCAGTATTACTATGATGTGAAGCGCAAGGACAAGATAGATGTACTCACAAGACTGTTGGATTACTATAATCCAAAGCTCTCACTTGTATTCTGCAACACCAAGAAGATGGTCGACGAGCTGGCATATGAACTTTGCGGACGCGGCTACAGTGCAGAGGGACTTCATGGCGATATGAAGCAGGTGCAGAGAGATCGTGTCATGAAGAATTTCAGAAACGGAAAGACAGATATTCTTATTGCCACTGATGTCGCAGCGCGCGGAATTGATGTGGATGATGTGGAGGCTGTTTTTAATTATGATCTGCCTCAAGATGACGAGTATTATGTACATAGAATCGGCCGTACAGGAAGAGCAGGCCGCTGTGGAAAGGCATTCTCCTTTGTAAAGGGCAAGGAGGTATATAAGCTCAAGGATATACAGCGCTACTGCAAGACAAAAATCTATGCACAGCCAATTCCATCATCTGATGATGTTGCCAAAATCAGGGCAGAAAAGATTATGGACCAGATTTCCACCATTATAGATGAGGAAAATCTCACAAGTGTCATTGATATTATAGAGAATCAGATAAATGAGTCAGATTACACAGCAATGGATATAGCGGCGGCATTTTTATACCAGGCTATGGGTGCTTCAGAGATATCCACAGCTGAATCAAAGGACGACTATGATTTCCACAATACAGGAGCAGAGGATGGCATGGTACGCCTGTTTATCAACGTAGGAAAGAAGGACAAGATAAAGCCGGGTGACATTTTAGGTGCCATTGCAGGCGAGTCAGGCATGCCCGGCAGGCTTGTCGGTGCAATCGACATGTACGATAAGTATACATTTGTTGAGGTACCGGCTGAGTATGGCAAGGAAGTGCTTAATGCCATGAAGAATGCAAAGATAAAGGGCCGCTCTGTGAACATGGAGCCTGCAAATTCACGTTAGCAAAGTCAGGCTTTTCTGATGACGCATCAGCTTTTCTTGTTCTCAGTGGTTCTGAATAGTTACGATGGTTGTATAAAAAATACCGGGACACAAAATGTGTTGCCCGGTATTTTTGATTACTTGTCGTCATCGATTCCCCAATGCTCTTTCATGTAATCCTTTCCCATTCCTCCGCCGATATCATTCTGATTTCTGCGAAGATAATTTACAAATATTCCACCAACAACTGCAAAAATGATAAGTGCTGCAAGTACTACCATATGGTCTCCCTTCTGAAACATCTGTCAGTTTCAAAAAAAGCTGTAATTATTCGTTCGAAAATAAACGAAAAACAATTGGTTGCCATCATTATAACAGAATTGTCAGATAAGTCAATACACAAATCAGCTATTGTTTACACTAAAGCGTAGTCGGATTACTGGTTACACTGTTAGTTGTGAACAGTAACTGACCGGCAGCGAAATCACGCGTCAGCCAGCATCAGCACATGCTTCACAATTGATTTGATTATATTAACCGCAGTCTCCATGCCCTCCACTGATATGTGCTCAAATGGGCCGTGGAAGCCGTAGCCGCCGGTACCGAGGTTTGGACAAGGAAGTCCCATGAAGGATAAACGTGCGCCGTCTGTACCGCCGCGAACCGGGCGTGATAGCGGCTCCAGACCGTTTTCCTCTATAGCAGCCTTAGCCAGGTTGATAATGTACATGTTGTCCATTATGATTGAAAGCATATTCTCGTAAGAGTGGGTGATAGTCAAAGAAACAGTGCCCTCACCATATTTTTTGTTCATCTCTATCTCAAGAGAGCGGAGAGTATCAAGTCTTTTAGCAAAAAGCGCCTTGTCGTGGTCGCGCACAATATATGACAGATGGGCTGATGCTACATCACCGCTCATATCACACAGATGGTAAAAGCCCTCTCTGTCCTCAGTTGTGGCAGGAGTCTCGTTTGCAGGCAGCGCTGCGGCAATCTCGCAGCCAACCAAAGCAGCATTGACCATAATGTCCTTTGCTTCGCCCGGATGTACGTTGACGCCCTTTATGGTAAATTCAGCGCTTGCGGCATTAAAGTTTTCATAGGCCACCTCGCCCTCGTAATCACCATCCACGGTGTAGGCAAAATCTGCCTCGAAATAGTCCAGATCAAACAAATCCGCACCCTTTCCGACCTCCTCATCGGGGGTAAATCCAACCCAGATATCGCCGTGAGGAGTGCCCTCTGCGATAATCTGCTCTAAGGCAGTCATAATCTCAGCCACACCGGCCTTGTCATCGGCACCAAGCAGGGTAGTGCCATCTGTGGTAATGAGAGTGCGTCCGGTGAGGGCTTTAAGCTCAGGAAAATCGCTTACTCTCAGGTATTCGCCACTGCCTCTAAGCAGCACATCGCTTCCGTCATAGTGACGCAGCAGCTGTGGCTTGACATTTTCCCCGGAAAAATCAGGTGCAGTATCCATATGTGCAATAAATCCGACCGCTTTTTTGTGCTCCATGCCGGCAGTGGCAGGCAGCAGACCATACACGTAACAATGGTCAGTGAGCACAACCTTGGATAAGCCAAGCTCCTTAAGCTCTGACTCAAGCTCTCTTGCGAGTGCAAATTCCCTGTCACTGCTTGGTATTTTATCACTTGCTTCATCAGATGTGGTGTGATAGCCCACATATTTTAATAATCTTTCTTCTACTTTCATTATCAGTAAATCCTTTCTGAGAGACTTTGGATGGGAAATCTGGAATAAAAAGTCTCTGTATATAGAAAATAATATAGCTTAAAACGGTGTAAAATCAACTGTTTTACAAAAAATCTAAAAAAAATTTAAAAAAATTAAAAAAAAGTGTTGCATTTCTATAAACTATACTATATAATAAATTTCGCGTTAAGGAAAACGCAAACAAATTAATAAACGCGCTTCTAGCTCATTTGGTAGAGCACCTGACTCTTAATCAGGGTGTGCAGGGTTCGAGCCCCTGGAGGCGCACTCAAAGGTACCGGTTTTATGGACGTATGAGCCATAGGGTTGGTGCTTTTTTATTGCATAATTTTTGGGTAGTCTGATAGTCCCATAAAAAGTGAAATTAATATTGAAATTTTGAAATAATGAGTTTATACTGTTGAATAGGAAAAAAGTAACATTTGGAAAGATGCTTTGGTCGGAGTAAAATATGATGAACGCGATAGACAAATATTCAACAGACATTATAGCGGATAACGAAATGATAATTGCAGTAGATGACGTGGTAAAGAAGGACTATGACAGTGCGGTTGTACGTATAAAGAAAGCGCTTGCGCGCTTGAAGAGCACCGGTTACGTGGAAAAATATGCAGAGTATCTCAATATCCTGGGATTGGTATATGAGCTTGAGAACGATGAGTCAAAAGCCTTTGAATGTTATCTGGAGAGCCTTGCCACGGCAGAAATTATCCGCTCGAGAGATCTTAAGGCTATGGTTTACAGCAATATCGGTTCAAGCTATAGCAAGATGGGAAGAGATAAGGAAGCGCAGAGATATTTCAACGATGCCAGAGACGAATATGACAGTTCCTCAGAAAAATCTGAAGAATGTCATAAAAGCTGGGTCATGTTTGACTATATAAATCATGCGATTAACGACAGATATGTCGCATTATCTTGAAGCAATCAGCTTGCAGATAGGGTTTCCGACAGCAGAGAATTTCTCCTCGTACTCGGTCATGATGTTGCCCTCATTCATTGCGGCATCATGATGCAGGTCGCGTGTACTGGCGTCGAGGTGCCATTTATCAGAGCTTTCAATCTCTTCCAGAGAGAAGGTGAAGAGGTCCTGGTTGTCAGTCTTGAACTCTATGCGTCCGTCAGGTGCGAGAAACAAATCATATCTGGCAAGAAATTCGCTTGAGGTGAGGCGTCTTCTTGCGTGCCTGTCCTTCGGCCATGGATCGGAAAAGTTCAGGTAAATGCGGTCAACCTCATTGCGGTCAAAAATATCCGGAAGAGTTGCGGCATCAATGCACAAAAAGTGCACATTTGGCAGCTCATCCTCCTGCATTTTTTGAACAGCACGAAGAAGCACACTGGTATATCGTTCGATACCTATATAGTTAATCTCGGGATGAAGCCGTGCCAGATCCATCAGAAATCTGCCCTTTCCCATACCAACCTCTATATGAATCGGATTATTGTTTCCTAAAAAATCATGCCATTTTCCTTTTAATTCAACAGGCTCCTTTATGCAATAAGGGCTGTTGTCGATGACTTCACCGGCGCCCGGGATATTTCTAAGTCTCATGTAAATCTCCTTATAAAAACGTAAAATTTCATATAGATAATACCCTACAATTGTGTGGGTGTCAAAATAAAATGGAAAAATACGATGCACATGCCCTTGATAACATGTTTTTCATACATTATAATTAGAAATAGTACATTTTTGGTTATAGGACTGAACAGCTACCCAATTTTAGAATTAATAGGAACAGATATGAAGTATAAAATTATAAATTTAAAAAAATCAGGAATACTAATAATGGCAGTGTTTGCTATGGTCACTACGCTTTGTGCGAGACCGCTTATGGCATTTGCGGATGGTGATGACACGTACTGGCCGGAGGGACCGCAGATAAATTCACCGTGCGCCGTGGTGATGGAGGTCAATACAGGTACGGTGCTCTATGAGAAAAATTCACACGAAAAGCATTATCCTGCAAGTATCACAAAGATTCTCACCACATATCTGACTATACTCAACTGCAAGATGGATGAGAAGGTTACATTCTCAAAAGAGGCGGTGAAGGAGAGCAGTGATGGTTCGTCGAGCATCAAGAGGGATGTGGGCGAGGAGATGACCATGGAGCAGACACTATATGGAGTTATGCTTGAGTCGGCAAACGAGTGCGCATATGCTGCAGCAGAGCATACAGGCAAAAAGCTTGGGGGAGATTACAGCACATTTATTGATATGATGAACAAGGAAGCCAAAGAATTAGGCTGTACAGATACACATTTCAACAATGCAAATGGTCTGCCCGATGAAAATCACTGGACAAGCGCATACGATATGGGGCTTATCTCGTGTGCAGCATACAGGAATGACGAGTTTCGAAAGATTACAGGCACAAAGACCTATATCATACCACCTACAAACAAGCATACCGAGGATACTCCGCTGTACAATCATCATGCGATGCTGCATCCATTTAAATCGTATTCACAGTTTGTAAATCATGATTGTACCGGCGGCAAGACCGGCTACACTTCAGTGGCTAACAGCACGCTTGTCACTTATGCGGAGAAGGATGGCTTGACGCTGTGCGCGGTTATTATGAATGCGCAGTCGCCTGACCAGTATGCAGACACAAACACGCTGCTCAATTACTATTTCAGTAACTTCAAGGCACTAATCATAGCTGAAAATGAAAACAGCGCAGCTACTGACAATACGCCGGATCTGGGCGTGATGAATGAGCACGGCATGTATGCAAAGGTGTCGGAAAACTATGTTGTTTTGCCAAACAATGCGGATTTTTCTAGCATTAAAAGGGAAGCTGCTGACATGAAGTCCGACAACAAGGATGCTCTTGCTACGGTCAGATACAAGTATGGTGATCATGTGGTAGGCTGTGTGGATCTGCTGAAATCAGGAGCAAAGGTCGATCTGTCGTACTTTGATGAGAACAGCAGACAGAACGTGGAAAGTGATATAATAAGGATAAAGCCGGTATATTTTCTCTGGGTGCTCGTACTTATCGCAGTGATTATTCTGAGCATTTTCATGATTAGAAGAATATCAGACAATATATATGTGTTGAAACACAAATGGAGCATTAAGAAGGAGCAGCGCGAGCGCTTCAGGGAGCACAAGCTTGAGAGAAAACAGCGCAGAAGGAGAGACAATCTGAAGTTCAGCGGTCGACATAAATATTAATACATTTTTTATTATGACATTATAGATGGAGGCAGAAATGAGTGATGAAAGATGCGCCCTCGTGCTTGAGGGTGGAGCAATGAGAGGTATGTATACAGCCGGAGTACTCGACTGTTTTATGGACCATGATATTAGCTTTGATGCTGTTATCGGTGTTTCGGCGGGAGCACTTTTTGGAGTGAATCTGCTGTCAAAGCAGCGTGGCAGGGTTATACGATACAATAAGAGGTTTAACAGTGACAAAAATTATATGGGTATCAGGCCGCTTCTTCGGGAGAAAAACATAGTGAGCACGAAATATGCCTATGATATCGTACCAAGAGAGCTTGACCCGTTTGATGATGAGGAATATAAGAAGACGGATATCCCATTTTATGCGGTTGTGACGAATATCAGAACAGGTAAGCCTGAATATGTGCAGATAAAGAGTGTCTTTGACCAGATGGATGTGCTCAGGGCATCGGGCTCCATGCCTGTAGTGTCAAAGCCTGTGAAGCTGGGGAATGAGTGGTATCTGGATGGCGCGGTGACGGACAGTATTCCATATGAGCATATGCTTGATATGGGATATGACAGAGTGGTTGTCGTGCTGACAAAGCCGGCAGACTATATAAAAAAACCTATGCCAAGGTTTTTAACATCGGTATACAAAAAGCGTTTTCCGAGGTTTTATGAGGCATTTTCAAACAGGCATATCATGTACAATTATCAGCTTGAGCATCTTAAGGAGCTTGAAAAGCAGGGCATTGCCGAGGTGTTAAGACCGTCGGAGCACATTAAAATAAGCAAGGTAGAAAAGGACCCTAATAAGCTTGAGAGCCTGTATCAGCTTGGATTACGTGATGCCAAGAGGCTTTTAGCCGATAAGCAAGGGATGGAGAAGCAGCAATGAATATACAACAGGTACAGACGATCATAGCTGATGTCATGGAAAAGCACAACGGAATAGTGAAAAAAGAAGAGCTTACAAGGCTTGGTATAGACTACAGGCGAATTGATACGCTTGTCAGGGAGGGGAAGCTTGTCCGTATCAGAAACGGCTATTACACCGACCGCGTGGATGATTTTTCTGAGGATGCACTTGTCGCGGCACTCTTTCCGGATGCAATGCTTTGCATGGAAAGTGCACTTTACGCCTATGGCTATATAAAGGAGAAGCCATACGGATGGACGCTTGCCGTGGACAAAAACACATCAAAATCGCGTTTTAAGATGGACTATCCCAGAATCATTCCGTTTTATACTGAGCCCACAGCACTTACGCTTGGAGCTACAACCATTGAGCTTGGAGGCAATACCTTTGGAATCTATGATAAAGAACGTGTGATATGCGACTGCCTGAAGTATGAGTCGAGACTGGACCGCAATGATTTCAAGGCAGCTGTACAGTCATACATAGCGGATACGGACAAGGATATTTCCGTGCTCATGGATTATGCAAGGGCGAGGCGCGTGGTAAAGAAGGTGCAAAGCTTCATAGGAGTATGGTTGTAGTGAGGGTAGATTTAAGACATATAAGCGATGAGAAAAAATTATCGTACAGCGATGTGTTATGGCAGTACGTGAAGCAGGATTTTCTCTGGCGCATAAATAATGCCGGTCTGGGAAAAGTGCTGTGGCTTCAAAAGCCGTATTTTGTAACAGGAGAAAAGCTGGCGTTTTATTATGTATATGGCAGCCCCGGTGGCAGGGCAGGGGATAATGGTACGCCGTTTGATGTACTGCGCAATATCATTATAGGCAATGCAGGGCTTAACAGTCACAGTGATGTGGTATGGACTAATGCAGAATTACCTAAGCAGACGGCAAAGGTATCAGCTAATGAACCGGATGCCAGTGATATGCAGCCGCTGATACACACGTGGAATCTAAGCGCTATGTGTGATGGCGGGGAAGTACCGTTTGCAGTGAGGCTTGAGCGCCTTAATGAAGCGGATGCAGGAGTTCCCATGACTAAAAATATTGTTTTTATGAACAGCTTTTATGGAGACGCAGATGTTTGTATTTTTTCGCCTGAATCCAGGCTCGGAGAACAGCTGTTTGAGATAATGGATAAGCTTGAGCTGGTTAGCGATATGAAACCATATGGTGATGCATATGAGATACTTAAGAGATATTCGGTCAGCGGAAGGCAGATAATTGATAATTTTAAGGTTAGAGCGAAAAATAAACCGAAGACAGTGAGCATGCACAGGCTTGAGCAGGTGTATGGTTATCGCAGCTATGCGTATATGAAAAGGCGCTGGGAGCAGTATTGTAAGAGGCTGACACGACAGCAGAGGGCATATGCGAATGCAGGCTGGGAGGAGACGCTTGATTTGATACTTGATTTCCTCACACCGGTCTGGAGCGCGTTCTGCAATGATGAAATATTTTATGATGACTGGATGCCGGAGCTTGGAAGATTTCTGGGCTAAAAAGGATATATAGGTACTTAAATGGAAAAAGAACTGATAAATAATTCACAATCAAATATTTATCCGTTTCACATGCCGGGGCATAAGCGCCGTGGCAGTGATATAGGTGCAGAGCTGGACCCGTATGCTATTGATATAACAGAGATAGACAATTTTGACAATCTGCACCACGCTGAGGGCATTATAAAGGAGGCGCAGGCTGAGGCAGCGGCACTTTACGGTGCAAAGCGTGCATATTTTCTCATAAACGGAAGCACCTGCGGTATACTGGCAGCAATATCTGCGGCTACAAAAAGGGGAGACAAGGTGCTTGTAGCAAGGAACTGTCACAAGGCGGTGTATCATGCGCTTTACTTAAGGCAGCTTCACCCGGTGTTTACATACCCTGAAATTACACGGACAGGGCTGCAGGGGCAGATAACCGAGGCACAGATAAGGGCGGCATTTGATGAAAATCCCGACATAAAAGCGGTTGTGATAACCTCGCCTACATACGATGGTGTGGTTTCCGATGTGGCGGCAATCGCATCTGTGGCACATGCACATGGAGCTTTACTCGTAGTTGACGAGGCACATGGCGCGCACTTTGGCTTTGGAGGCGGCTTCCCTCAAAATGCCATAGCGCTCGGGGCCGATGCGGTCATAGTGAGCCTGCACAAGACGCTTCCGGCATTTACACAGACGGCGCTTTTACTGCTGGGTGGGATGCGTGAAGCTGCAGTGGAGAAGTTTCTCGGCATTTATGAGACAAGCTCACCGTCATATGTGCTTATGACAGGCATAGAGCGCTGCATACACTATGTGCGCGATAACAAAGAGACTGTCTTTGCACAGCTTAGGAGCAGACTTGACAGATTTTATCAGAAGGTCAGCGGACTTTCGCATCTGAACGTGGTCAGAAAAAGTGATTTTTCTGCCGATGAGGCATATGATTTTGACGAGTCAAAGATTATTATATTTACGAAAGAGGCTATGAATGGACATACGCTGCTTGAGCTTCTGCTTAAAAAATATGAGCTGCAGCTTGAGATGGCAGCGGGCAATTATGTACTGGCGCTGGCATCTGTCATGGATACGGATGAGGGCTTTGACAGGCTTGCGGATGCTTTGATTGAAATAGACAGCCAGCTCGAAAAATATAAGTCTGATTTTGAAGAGTTTTATGATATATTAAAACAGGAGGGTGTGGTACATCAATTTTACTTTCCTGTCAAAATGGATACAACCATATACCAAAAGCTGCCTGCCGTAATGGAAATGTATGATGCATATGATGCAGACCATCAGGAGGTCTATGCCTTTAAGGCAAGCGGGAAGGTGAGCGGTGCCTTTATAAATATATATCCGCCGGGGATACCGCTTGTGGTGCCGGGAGAGATAATGAACGACAAGCTCATAGATGATGTAATAAAGGCTGTAAATTCAGGTCTTGAAGTGGACGGTCTGTACTTTGATCCGGATGCCAATATGTGGAAGTTTGTTGCGGTGCTGTAAGCAACAGTTTGACATAGCAAACAATCATATTTATACTAATTACAATATTAAGAGGTTTACAGATGGGTAAGATTTTCTGCGTGATGGGAAAAAGCGCATCAGGCAAGGACACTATATACAACAAAATACTGCAGGATGATTCCCTAATGCTTAGCAGGATTATCCCGTATACCACGCGCCCGATAAGGGACGGAGAGACACAGGATAAGGATTATCATTTCTGCAATGAAGAGGATGTAAAAAGGCTCAGTGCACAGGGGCGCATCATAGAGCTTCGCGAGTACAATACAGTGTATGGCGTGTGGAAATATTTCACGGTAAACGATGATGATATAGACCTTCGCTGCAAAAGCTATCTGACAGTCGGAACACTGGAGTCTTATACAAAGATACGCGATTATTTTGGCAGTGACAAGGTTCTGCCAATCTATGTGGAGGTGGAGGATGGCGACCGTCTGATACGCGCCATTCACCGGGAAAAGGGGCAGCAGGTGCCTAAATATGAGGAGATGTGCCGCCGTTTTCTGGCAGACGCATCAGATTTCTCTGAGGAGAAGCTGCATGAGGCGGGGATTACACGTCGCTTCATAAATGATGATATGGACACTGTGCTTGCCGAGATTTCAGCATACATACGACAGAGTTCCTAATTGCAGAGCAAGATGATGGTTACAGCCTGCACATAAATGTAACCGGAAACGAATAAGGAGGCAGCCTCATGGCAGTCAGAGTAAATGAAGTAAATCAGGTGACACAGGTTCCTGATGCACAAAAAACACAGGCCGGTGACGGCTCGTTCAAATTCACACTGGCCAGCGCCATAACAGACGCTGATCTCCAGGCAAAGGTAGATGCACTGATGCAGGATATCACAGCACAGGGCAACAGAATAGCCGAGCATATGGATATCAGGGATATGAAGCGATATCGCGGGCTCATAAAGGATTTTTTAAATGAGGTGGTCTACAGATCCCATAAATTTTCCAGAGAAAATTTCCTCGACAGGAGAGGAAGGCACAGAGTTTATGGTATAATAAGACTGATAGACAGCAATCTGGACGAGCTGGCATCAGAGCTGGTGGAGGATGAGAAGGATCATCTGTCCATACTGGCAAGAATCGGAGAGATACGTGGACTGTTGCTTGATATACTCACGTAGGAGATAAAAGCTATAACAGACACAGGCAGACTAAAACGGAGGCAGCAGCTATGGCAGGATTTAAGGATATAGTAGGAAATGAGCAAATAATAGAGCATCTGCAAAATGCCATATCAATGGGAAAGGTCTCACATGCATATATAATAAACGGACCACAGCTGTCCGGCAAAATGATGATAGCCGAGGCATTTGCCAGGGCACTGCAGTGTGAGAAGGAGGGCACAGACGGTTGTGGAGAGTGCAAATCGTGCCATCAGGCAGATGACCACAATCATCCTGATATCATATATGTCAGTCATGAAAAGCCCAACAACATATCGGTTGACGACATAAGGACACAGCTCAACAACGATATAGTGATAAAGCCGTACAGCAGTAAATACAAGATTTACATAGTGGATGAGGCTGAAAAAATGAATCAGCAGGCGCAGAACGCGCTTTTAAAGACCATTGAGGAGCCACCGGCATATGCGGTCATCATGCTTCTCACCACCAATGCAGACAGCTTTCTGCAGACCATCAGGTCGCGCTGCATCACACTCAATATGAAGTCGGTAAAGGACGAGGTGATAAAGGCATACCTGATGAACGAAAAGCATATTCCGGATTATCAGGCAGATATAAGTGCCGCATTTGCACAGGGCATCGTCGGAAAGGCTGTTAAGCTCGCCTCATCAGACGAGTTCAACGAGCTAAAGGAGTCAGCACTGTCGCTTATAAAGCGCCTCGATGACATAGATTTGTACGAGCTGGGCGCAGCGGTAAAGCAGATAGCTGAGTACAAGCTTAAGGTGCAGGATTATTTTGACCTGATTATGGTGTGGTACAGAGATGTGCTGTATATGAAGGCGACAAACGATGTTAACGGACTCATATTCAAGGATGAGGTCTATGATATAAAGAAACAGGCAGCAAAGCATTCCTATCAGGGAATCGAGGCAATACTTGAGGCGCTTGAGAAGGCGAAGATAAGAATTAACGCAAACGTCAATTTTGACCTGGTAATTGAGCTGCTGCTTATGACCATAAAGGAGAACTAATCACATGACAAAAATAGTTGGTATCAGATTCAGGACAGCAGGCAAAATATATTACTTTGACCCGGCTGATTTCGACCTCGACATGGCAATGCATGTTATCGTGGAGACAGCAAGAGGCATAGAGATGGGAACTGTCCTCATTCCGCCGAAGGAGGTGGATGATGATAAGGTGGTTTCACCGCTTAAGCCTGTCATCAGAGTGGCAACCGACGAGGATGAGAAAACGGTTGAGAGAAATAAGGAAAAGGAAAAAGAGGCATTTGCCATCTGCAAGGAGAAAATCATCAAGCACGGACTTGAGATGAAGCTGGTGGATGCAGAGTATACCTTTGATGGAAACAAGCTGCTGTTTTACTTTACAGCGGACGGCAGAATTGACTTCAGGGAGCTTGTAAAGGATCTGGCAGCGGTATTCCGCACGAGAATCGAGCTTCGTCAGATCGGTGTCAGGGATGAGACCAAGATGATGGGAGGCATTGGAATATGCGGCAGACCGCTCTGCTGTCATTCTTATATGGCGGATTTTGTGCCGGTTTCCATCAAGATGGCAAAGGAGCAGAATCTCTCGCTCAATCCAACCAAGATATCCGGTGTGTGCGGAAGGCTTATGTGCTGTCTCAAGTATGAGCAGGATACATATGAGTATCTGAACAGCAGAATGCCGTCGGTAGGAGAAAAGGTAAAGACACCTGAGGGAATCATCGGAGAGGTCAAGTCAGTCAGCGTGCTCAGGCAGCTCGTGCGTGTTGTCATTGACAACGGTGAGGAGAAGGAGCTTCGTGAGTACACTGTAGATGATCTGCGCTTAAAGCCGCGCCAGAAAAAGGATGTAAAGCTCACCGAGGAGGAGCTTCGCGAGCTCAAGGATCTCGAGGATAGCGGCGACGAGACGATGGAGGACAAGTCACAGGAGAAACCGCAGAGAAACCGTGGACACCGTGACAACAAAAATGAATATCGCGAGCGCCGTGATAAGCGTGACAACAGAGAAAGACGTCCGTACAGGGCGGACATAGAGGCAGCGGAAGCTTCTGCAAATGAGACAAATGAAGTAAATGCCGCAAATGCCGGCAGAGAAAATAAGGACGGTTACAAAAAGCCGTACAAGGGCGGCAAAAACAGACCAAACAAGCAGAAATACAACCGCAACAAGGATTACAAGAACAAAAACTATAATAAAGATTACAACAGGGACAAAGACAATGGAAGCACTGATACACAGTAATGAGCGACTGGACGATTTGTGCCGCAAGGGCTATAGACTCATACAGGATCCAAAGCTGTTCTGCTTCGGCATAGACGCCGTGCTTTTATCTGACTATGCAAAGGTAAAGCGCGGCGAGAGAGCTGTGGATTTGTGCACCGGAAACGGTGTGATTCCGATACTTCTTGAGGCAAAGAATAACGGAGAGCATTACAGCGGGCTTGAGCTTCAGCCCCAGTGTGCAGACCTGGCGAGAAGAAGTGTGAAATATAACCATCTTGAGGACAAAGTGACCATAGAAGAGGGAGATGTGTGCAATGCCTCAGAGCTTTTCGGTCGAGAGTCCGTGGAGGTGGTGACGGTAAATCCGCCGTATATGATAGGTCAGCATGGTATCAAAAATGCAGACGATGCCATGACGATAGCACGCCACGAGGTCAGGTGTACACTTGACGATATAGTCAGGGAGAGCGCAAAAATGCTCAAATTCAATGGGCGTTTTTACATGGTTCACAGACCATTCAGGCTGGCAGAGATCTTTAGCACGATGATGAAATATCATATCGAGCCAAAGCGCATGCGCCTTGTGCATCCCTACGCGGACAGGGAGCCAAACATGGTGCTCATAGAGGGGTTAAAGGGCGGCAAAAGCCGTATAACCATCGAAAAACCGTTAGTTGTATACAAGGAGCCTAATGTATACACGGATGAGATATATGAGATATACGGCGATAAGCCCCGGAATAACGGAAAATAACAGGAGAATCATATGACAGGAACACTGTATCTGTGCGCAACTCCGATAGGAAATCTGGAGGATATCACATTCCGTGTGCTGCGCACACTTAAGGAGGTAGACCTCATCGCAGCGGAGGATACGAGAAACTCCATAAAGCTGCTCAATCATTTTGAGATAAAGACACCCATGACGAGCTATCATGAGTTTAACAAGATAGATAAAGCCTACCAGCTTGTGGCAAAGCTAAAGGAGGGCAAAAATATAGCCCTCATCACTGATGCAGGAACACCCGGCATTTCTGACCCGGGTGAGGACATTGTGCGCATCTGCTATGAGGAGGGCGTGCCTGTTACCTCACTTCCCGGGGCAGCAGCGTGCATTACAGCGCTCACCATGTCGGGCAGGCCGACCAGGAGGTTTGCGTTTGAGGCATTTTTGCCGAGGGATAAAAAGGAACGCGCGCGCGTCATTGAGGAGCTTAAAAAAGAGACCCGGACAATCATAATCTACGAGGCGCCTCATCATCTTATAAAGACGGTCACGGAGCTTTACAATGCGCTCGGAGACAGAGAACTCACCGTGTGCAGGGAGCTTACGAAAAAGCACGAGGAAAAGGTGCAGACTACATTTTCGGAGCTTTTGGAGCGTTCAAGGACACAGGAGCCAAGAGGCGAGTATGTGCTTGTAATTTGTGGCAGAAACGTGGCTGAAATTGCAAAGGAGCAGCAGGAAAGCTGGGAAGCCATGCCTCTTGAAGAGCATATGGCACACTATGAGTCACAGGGCATCGACAGGAAGGAAGCCATGAAGCTCGTGGCAAAGGACAGAGGTGTCAGCAAGAGGGATATATACAAACAGCTTCTGTAAGCTGACAATAATACATTCTGCAGCAAATAGTTAGGATTGGATATGAACGATATAAAACATGACATAAAAAAACGACATAAGAACCTGACAGAGTTCAGATACATCGCAGTTGGCTTTTTTCTGACAATATTATCAGGGGCAATAATGCTGAGCCTTCCGTTTTCTTCAAGAGACGGACAATGGACTAATTTCCTGGACTCACTTTTTACGGCAACAAGCGCAACCTGTGTGACAGGTCTTGTTGTGTTTGATACTTTCAGACACTGGAGTATTATAGGGCAGCTCGTGATTCTGGTGCTGATTCAGATAGGAGGCATGGGCTTCATCTCAATCGGTGTGGCATTTTCCATGCTTCTGCACAAAAAAATAGGACTCAGACAGAGGGATCTGATGCAGGAGAGCGTCAATGCACTCGAGATTGGTGGAATAGTAAGGCTTTTCAGCATGATAATAAGGGGAACCTTCCTTATCGAAGGCATAGGAGCGGTGCTTTTAGCAATCCGCTTCATACCGGATTTTGGCATATTAAGAGGCATATATTTCTCGGTGTTCCACTCGATATCTGCATTTTGCAATGCAGGCTTTGATTTGATGGGCATAAACGAGGAGTACTCATCGTTTACAAAATATGCCGCAGATCCGTTAGTCAATATCACAATTATGCTGCTTATCATCATAGGTGGTATCGGTTTTACCATATGGAATGAGGTCAGAACCAAAAAGTTTAAGCTTAGCAGATACTCGCTCCACGCCAAGATAGTAATATCAACCACACTGATACTTGTCTTCGGTGGCGGACTGTTTTTGTATATTTTTGAAAAAAACAATACCATAGCAGGCATGGACACACCGGGTGCCATATTTGCATCGTTATTCGGCTCGGTTACGGCGAGAACGGCAGGCTTCAATACAGTAGACACAGCAGCACTGACACAGGAGAGCAAGCTTTTGACTATAGTGCTCATGTTCATAGGAGGAAGCCCGGGCTCGACAGCCGGCGGAATCAAAACCACAACCATGGCGGTCATGATAATCTATATTGTTTCTTATATGAGAGGAAGCAACGGCTGCAATGTGTTTGGCAGGAAAATAAGCAGTGAGGTAATCAAAAAGGCCGGAATGGTGCTTATCATCAATCTGGTGCTTGGACTTACCGCGGTGATAGCTATACTTGCCACATCCAATATGAAGATGGACGATGTACTGTTTGAGGTATACTCTGCAATCAGTACGGTCGGCATGACAACAGGCATCACAAGAGATTTAAATACAGTAGGACGCATAATTATCATAATTATGATGTATTGTGGAAGAATCGGAAGCATGACCTTTGTGCTTTCGTTTGTGCATAGACCGGATAAAGCCAATATAGAGCTTCCGGAGGAAAAAGTTATCATAGGATAAGGAGAAACGCAATGAAATCAATTTTAATTATTGGAATGGGAAAATTCGGACACCATCTGTGTGCGGATTTGATAAAAAACGGAAACGACATTATGGTGATGGACAAGGACGAGGCCAAGGTCAGGGATTTAATCTATGACGTGACCAAGGTGCAGATAGGTGACTGTACCGACCCACAGGTAGTAAAAGCACTCGGAATCAACAATTTCGATTTGATTTTTGTATGCATCGGCACCAATTTCCAGAGCTCACTTGAGATAACAAGTCTCGTGAAGGAGATGGGCGGAAAATACGTCATCAGCAAGGCAAACAGGGATGTGCATGCCAAGTTCCTGCTTCGAAACGGTGCGGATGAGGTTATCTATCCTGACCGCGACATGGCAGAGAGAGTGGCAAAGAAATACAGCGCCAACCATGTGCTTGATTATGTGGCATTAAACGATGATTACTCAATCTACGAGATAAATCCACCTGAAGGCTGGGTAGGAAAGAGCATCAAGGAAAATAATGTGCGCCAGAAATACAATGTAAATATCGTTACAGTAAAGGAAGCCGGAAAGAATCGCGTGCTTCCGCTGCCGGACTACGTGTTCAAGGCAGACGATGCAGTGATGGTGCTTGGACTGAATGCAGATGTGGACAAGCTGGTGCGAAAGCTATAAAAGTGTGGCTCAAAAAATAATAGGCAGCAATTTAAAGAAGAAAAGAAGAAAGGATGGATACATATGGGTAACAATGACAGCAGTGTAGAAACATTTTTACAGTGGATAAAGGCTTCGGACAATATTGTATTTTTCGGCGGAGCAGGTGTATCAACCGAGAGTGGCATACCTGATTTCAGAAGCGTGGACGGACTTTACAATCAGAAGTATGACTACCCGCCAGAGACCATCCTGAGCCATACATTTTACAGGAAGCATCCGCAGGAGTTTTACCGATTCTACCGTGACAAGATGCTCTGCCTTGATGCAGAGCCGAACATCACGCATTACAAGCTGGCAGAGCTTGAAAAAGCCGGAAAGCTTAAGGGCGTTGTGACGCAGAACATAGATGGACTGCATCAGAAGGCCGGCAGCAAAAATGTGATGGAACTGCATGGCAGTGTGCTGAGAAACTACTGTGAGAGGTGCTTGCAGTTTGTAAGCGCAGAGGAAATCTTACACTCAACAGGCGTGCCAAAATGTCCAAAGTGCGGCGGCCCGGTAAAGCCGGATGTCGTATTGTACGAGGAGGGCTTAAATCAGAAAACGCTTGAGGATGCAATCTACTACATCAGTCATGCCGATGTGCTCATAGTAGGCGGTACATCACTTGCGGTATATCCGGCGGCAGGCCTCATAGACTATTACAACGGAAACAAGCTCGTGCTTATCAACAAGTCCACCACACCGATGGACGCAAGAGCAGACCTTCTGATACAGCAGGGACTGGGCTCTGTATTTGAGCAGATAGAGGTGTAGTATGAGGGGCAAAATACCTTTTGACCCTCATATCATAGTATATAATATGGCAGATATAGGTAGAGAAGGAATATAGAATGGATAAATACGCAGTAGGAGATATCGTAAAACTGAAAAAACCACATCCGTGTGGCAGCAGCGAGTGGGAAATCATGCGTGTCGGCGCAGACTTCCGTCTGAAATGCATGGGCTGCGGACACCAGGTTATGGTGCCAAGAAAGCTGGTCGAGAAAAATGACCGCGGCTTAACCAAGAAGCAGGCTTAGTTATATAGAAACAAAGTAGAATAGTAAAAACAGAGGTGCAGTTTACTGCACCTCATCTTTTTATATAAACTAAATTCAGCCACAGAGTAAGGGACGTGCGCCGCGGGCAGGGGGGGAGGGCACAGGCATACTTCCGCAAGAGCGCATAGCGAAGCTGCTTAGAGGCTGTAGAATTGTGCTACGAAGCACAGAAATGCCCCGGCATGGAAGCCGGGGCAAGGAGCTATCGAGCCATGGATGGCGAGTAGCGACGGTTTCGTCAGGCATAGAAAACCAAAATCACAATTCGTACAGCCACTTAGCAGCGAAGCATAGCTCACGCGGAAGTATGCCTGTGCCCTCCCCCCTGCCCGCGGTGCACGTCCCGACCTGATAAAAATTAAAGAAAAATTGCAAAAACCCCTTGAAAAGTACCACGATTCATGTTATTATCTAGACTCGTGATATAAAATTCCTTGCTCATAATCAGATTTATGAGCCAGAGACCAAAAGGAGGTAACATTCGCATGAACAAATATGAATTAGCACTCGTCGTTAGTGCAAAGATCGAGGATGATGCGAGAACAGCAGTAGTCGAGAAGGCAAAAGAGTACATCACACGTGCCGGCGGTACTGTTACAGAAGTTGAGGAGGCTGGTAAGAAGAGATTAGCTTACGAGATTCAGCACATGACTGAGGCCTTTTATTACTTCATCCAGTTCGATGCTGAGGGAACAGTCCCAGCAGAAATCGAGCAGGACGTTCGTATCATGGACAATGTTCTTCGTTTCTTATGCGTTAGAAAAGACGAGGCATAGTATAAGAAAATAGGAGATTGTATTATGAACAAAGTAATACTTATGGGTAGATTAACCAGAGACGCAGAAATCCGCTATGCCCAGGGGGACAACTCACTTGCAATAGCAAGATTTTCACTTGCGGTAGACAGACGATACAGCAAGAATGCAGAGGAGCAGTCAACGGATTTCATCAACTGCGTAGCTTTTGGAAAGATAGCAGAATTTTTTGAGAGATTTGGCCGTAAAGGAACAAAATTTGTTGTTGAGGGCCGAATCCAGACCGGCAGCTATACAAACAAGGACGGACAGAAGGTATACACCACTGACGTCGTGGTTGAAAATGCAGAGTTTGCAGAGTCTAAATCAGCCGCATCAGGAAATGCAGGCGGATTTGCACCGGCAGACAGACCTGCACCTAGCCAGGCTGCTGGGGATGGCTTCATGAACATTCCGGACGGAATCGACGAGGAGCTTCCATTCAATTAGTAGTGTCCACGAGGACAAATATTCAAGGAGGTAACAAAAATGGCTTACAATAAATCAGCTGATGGTTCATCAATGAAGAGAAGACCAATGCGTAGAAGAAAAAAAGTCTGCGTATTCTGTGGAAAAGACAATGTCATTGATTACAAAGATACAAACAAATTAAAGAGATACATCTCTGAGAGAGGAAAAATCCTTCCACGCCGTATCACAGGAAACTGTGCAAAGCACCAGAGAGCTCTTACAGTAGCAATCAAGAGAGCACGTCATCTTGCTCTTATGCCATACGTTTGCGAATAAGATAAATGTATGATAAATCCCGACTACCGGATGGTGGTCGGGATTTTTTAGGTTAAAAATGTTTTATGTTTAAAAAATTAATATTTGTTGCATAATCAAATTACATAGTATAAAATGAATATAAAACAAATACTAATAAAAAGGGAGGGTTCAAATGGATACATACATTGTTTTCTGGTTGGCAGCCACCGTAGTTTTTGTTTTAGTTGAGCTTATGACAGTCGGGCTCACATCCATATGGTTTGCGGCAGGCTCATTTGTAGCGTTTATAATCGCACTGCTTGGCGGCAATGTCGTGGTTCAGGGAATTGCATTTATACTCGTTTCAGTCGTGCTTTTAGCTCTCACAAAGCCATGGGCCGGGAAGTACATCAATTCCAGGACAATGAAGACAAACGTGGACAGTCTGGTCGGAGAAAGAGCTGTGCTCACAGAGGATGCTGACAGCATGAAGCAGACGGGAAAAGCCGTTGTAAACGGTCAGGAGTGGACAGTCAGACCGCAGGACGAGACCCAGGTCATAAGAAAAGGCGAGCTTATCGAGGTAGTAAAGATAAGCGGAGTAAAACTAATTGTAAAAAGGGTAAAGGAGGCTTAACCGGAAATGGAAGGATTAATAGCACTTGCAGTGTTACTCGTAATCGTACTTATAGTACTGGTAAACTGCATCAAAATCGTGCCACAGGCACATGCAATGGTAATTGAGCGTTTGGGAGGATATCTCACCACATGGAGCGTAGGACTTCACCTCAAGGTGCCATTTATCGACAGAATAGCAAAGAGAGTCATCTTAAAGGAGCAGGTGGTAGATTTCCCGCCACAGCCTGTAATCACAAAGGATAATGTAACAATGCAGATAGACACTGTAGTATATTTCCAGATTACAGATCCAAAGCTCTACGCATACGGAGTAGAGAATCCAATCATGGCAATTGAGAACCTCACAGCCACAACACTTCGTAACATCATCGGAGACTTAGAGCTTGATGAGACACTCACCAGCCGTGAGACAATCAACACCAAGATGCGCGCAACACTCGATGTGGCAACAGATCCATGGGGCATCAAGGTAAACCGTGTCGAGCTCAAGAACATCATACCTCCAAAGGCCATCCAGGATGCCATGGAGAAGCAGATGAAGGCAGAGCGTGAGAGACGAGAGGCAATTCTTCGTGCAGAGGGTGAGAAAAAATCAACAATCCTTGTTGCAGAGGGAAATAAAGAGTCAGTCATCCTCGATGCCGAGGCTGAAAAGCAGGCAGCCATCCTTCGCGCAGAGGCAAAGAAGGAGGCAACAATCCAGGAGGCAGCAGGTCAGGCAGAGGCTATCCTCAAGATACAGCAGGCCAATGCAGACGGACTTCGCATGTTGAAGGAGGCAAATCCGGATAACGCAGTGCTCCAGATAAAGAGCTTAGAGGCATTTGCCAAGGCCGCAGACGGCAAGGCTACAAAGATAATCATCCCATCAGAGATTCAGGGGATTGCAGGTCTTACAAAGTCAATTGCAGAAATAGCTGCGGATAAGACTGAGAAGTAATTATATTTAATCAAAATGAATACCGGAAGATGAGAGCACACAAAAAGCATCGCATGTATCATATCAATATCAGATATATGCGGTGCTTTTTAGATTGCACAGAATTGTATTAAGATTATCTCTGATACACAGAAATGCCATATATTCTTCATAATCATAACTGAGTATAAGTTACGGTTCACACCTAACAGTGTGAACAGCAACGATTTGAGTATAACTGATAAATATAGTACTAGGAATAATCCCCACAAAGTGGTATACTCTCTAGTAGGTATATCAATCGATGCGGGCTGCACAAAGGTGTGGCCGGTAACTATTAATTTGTAGTACATTCTCGAAACCGCAACCGTTGCACCGGCAGCATTAGCGCAACGCACCGGGGATAAGGAGAGTAAAATGAAGAAAAAAATAAAATTCAAGGGCAGGCTGAAAAGCTACATGTGCTGGCCGCTATATCTGACGTTTGTGTGGATATGTGCTGACGGAATAGCACTGCGCTATGACAGAAGGCTTGGCTATGGCATGGTAGGTTTTACAGTGTTTTACTTTGCGCTTGTGCTGTTTTTGTATGTCAGAAGCAAATCAGTCGTTGCAAATGAGCTGATAAGCTTTGCAACACAGTATTCATCGGTGCAGAAGAGGCTGCTTAATGAGTTTGAGGTGCCGTATGCCCTGCTTGAATACTCCGGCAAGATACTCTGGGTAAATGACAAATTCGCAGAGCTAATGGGTGTGGATAAAAAATATCACAAATCCATCACGACACTTTTTCCGACAGTGACCAGAGAGCTTCTCACCAAGAGTGATGCGCCGACAGACTTCAAGATAGTAAATGAGGAGGAGGACAGCATAGTCCGTCTGTCCGTCAAGCGAATATATTTCAACTCTATCGCAGAGGAAAATGAGATAATCGACACAAATGAAGCAGACCAGTTTTTGACGGCGCTGTACGTATTTGATGAGTCGGAGCTTTATCACTGCAAGAAAGAAATCACAGAGCAGAAGCAGGTCTCAGCGCTTGTATATATTGACAACTATGATGAGGCACTCGACAGCATAGAGGACGTAAAGAGGTCACTGCTCGTTGCACTTATCGACAGGCGTGTAAACCAGTATTTTGCCAAGTATGACGGACTTGTCAGAAAGATAGAAAACGACAAATACTTCGTGGTGTTCAAGTACAAGTACCTTGACAGCATGAAGGAGGACAAGTTCAAGGTGCTCGACGAGGTTAAGGCTATAAAGGTCGGCAATGAGATGGCGGTCACACTCAGTATCGGAATCGGTATAAAGAGCGATAAGTATAATGAAAACTACGTTTATGCGCGAAATGCCATAGATTTGGCCCTCGGACGAGGCGGTGATCAGGTAGTTATAAAGGATCACGATGATATCCTGTATTTTGGCGGCAAGTCAAAGCAGGTGGAGAGCAAGACAAGGGTAAAGGCGAGAGTCAAGGCACAGGCACTTCAGGAAATCATTGAGACCTGTGAGAACGTGCTTATTATGGGACACAGCATCACAGATGTAGATTCGCTTGGAGCAGGCATAGGTATATACTGTGCAGCCAAGAATCTCGACAAAAAGGCACAGATAGTCATAAATGATCCGACAAGCTCAGTAAGACCTCTTATGGAGACATTTTCAGAGGCAAAGGGCTACCCGGCGGATATGTTTATAAACAGCGAAGAGGCTCTTGAGATGGTGAGCAAGGATACGCTTGTCATGGTGGTGGACACCAACAGGCCAAGCTACACAGAGTGTCCTGAGCTCCTCAGAAAGACAGGAAAGATAGTCGTATTTGACCACCACAGACAAAGCAGCGAGATAATAGAGAATCCTATACTCTCATATATCGAGCCGTATGCATCAAGTGCGTGTGAGATGGTCGCAGAGGTATTGCAGTACTTCAACGACGGAGTCAAGATTAATGCGACAGAGGCCGACTGCATCTACGCAGGAATCCTCATCGACACCAACAATTTTATGACGAAGACAGGCGTGCGTACATTTGAGGCGGCAGCCTTTTTGAAGCGCTCAGGCGCAGAGGTAACACGCGTCAGAAAGATGCTTAGAAACGACATGGCATGCTACAAGGCAAGAGCCGAGGCAGTACGCCATGCAGAGGTATACAGGGGCTCGTTTGCCATATCGGTATGTCCTAGCGAGAATGTGGAGAGCCCGACAATCGTCGGCGCACAGGCGGCAAATGAGCTGCTCAACATAATAGGAATCAAGGCATCATTTGTGCTCACGGAGTACAATGACAAGATTTATATCAGCTCTCGTTCAATCGACGAGATAAATGTCCAGATAATCATGGAGAAGCTGGGCGGTGGCGGACACTTAAATGTGGCAGGCGCGCAGCTGACAGGCGTTACTATCGTGCAGGCAAAGCGCATGATACAGGATACACTGGACGAAATGCTAAAAGAAGGAGACATAGAAGAATGAAAGTAATCTTATTACAGGACGTAAAACCATTAGGCAAAAAAGGCGAGATAGTAAACGTAAGTGACGGCTACGCCAGAAACAATATCATACCTAAAAAGCTCGGAGTAGAGGCTACTCCAAAGAACTTAAATGACTTAAAGCTTCAGAACCAGCACGCTGACAAGGTGGCACAGGAAAACTACGAGAGTGCACTTGCACTCGCAAAGGTAGTAGAGAACACAAAGGTAGTAGTAAAGCTGCGCTCAGGAGAGGGCGGCAGAACCTTCGGCTCCATATCCACCAAGGAGATATCGGCTGCAGCAAAGGAGCAGCATGGCTTAGAGCTCGATAAGAAAAAGATGCAGCTTAACGAGTCAATCAAAGCACTCGGAAACTATGAGGTGCCTGTCAAGCTTCATCCAAAGGTAACAGCAAACCTCACAGTATCAGTAGTTGAAGGATAGGAGGAATCCCCTTGGAAGAAGCATTAATCAAACGAATAATGCCAAACAGCCTTGAGGCAGAGCAGTCCGTGGTCGGCTCCATGATTATGAGCAAGGATGCCATAGTGACCGCCAGCGAGATGCTCCTTAAGGAGGATTTTTATCATCAGCAGTACGGCATCATATTTGAGACCATGGTTGAGCTCTTTACAGAGGGGCAGCCTGTAGATCTCGTTACACTCCAGAACCGTTTAAAGGAAAAGGATGTGCCGCAGGAAATACAAAGCCTTGACTTTGTGAGAACTCTCGTCACCAGTGTGCCGACCTCTGCCAACATCAAGTACTATGCCAATATCGTAAAGGAAAATGCCATAAAGCGAAAGCTCATCCATGTGACAGAGGACATAGAGAACGAGTGCTACGCCGGCAAGGAATCACTCGAGAGCGTGCTCGACAAGACAGAGCACGATGTATTTGAACTGCTTTCCACAAGGCAGACAGGTGACTACGTGCCAATCCGTACTGTAGTCATGAATGCCCTCGAGAAAATCGAGAAAGCAGCACAGCAGGAGGGCACAGTAACAGGAATCCCGACAGGCTTCATAGACTTAGACTACAGGACAGCGGGACTTCAGCCGTCAGATCTCGTGCTCGTGGCAGCCCGTCCGTCAATGGGAAAGACAGCCTTCGTCCTCAACATAGCACAGCATGTGGCATTTCACGCACATCTGTGTACAGCCATATTCTCACTCGAGATGTCGAAGGAACAGCTCGTAAACCGTCTGTTCTCACTCGAATCAAAGGTAGATGCGCAGGCACTGCGTACAGGAAATCTGTCGGATGCCGACTGGGAAAAGCTGGTCGAGGGAGCCGGAATCATCGGAGACTCCGAGCTCATCATAGACGACACTCCGGGTATCAGCATATCAGAGCTTCGAAGCAAGTGCCGTAAATACAAGCTTGAGCACGACTTAAAGCTCGTCATCATCGATTACCTGCAGCTCATGACAGGCTCAGGACGAGGCTCAGAATCACGTCAGCAGGAAATCTCAGACATATCACGTTCCCTTAAGGCACTCGCCAGAGAGCTTTCAGTCCCTGTAGTGGCACTCTCCCAGCTATCACGAGCCGTAGAGCAGCGACCGGACCACAGACCGATGCTTTCTGACCTTCGAGAGTCAGGAGCTATCGAGCAGGATGCCGACGTCGTTATGTTCATTTATCGTGATGACTACTACAACAAGGACACCGAGCTCAAGGGCATCTCAGAGATCATCATCGCTAAACAGCGTAATGGTCCAATTGGCACCGTAAACCTTGCATGGCTGCCTGAGTACACGAAGTTTGCAAATCTGGAGCATTAAGACTAAAACACAAAAAGAATAAAGAGACAATCCATCCCGGCTCACGTCATAGGATAAAGTTAAGTATCCTGATGTGGGCCGGGATTTTTTGTCCAAAACCATATCTATGCCTAAAAAGACAAAAAATGACAAGAAATGACAAGAAATAAATACACAATAAGCATAAATAATACAAGAAAATTATTGACTCGTATCCTATAGTATGCTAATTTTAGAGAGGTTTAGAGCATAGAATAATATAGGGGACAAGAACTTGGAAGAGAAGACAAAAGGAATATACAAGCGAAATGAAGGACGGTGGGAGGCCAGATTCCGTGTGGGCGTAAACGTAGACGGACGGGCAAGATACCGTTCTGTTTATGCCCAGACCAGAGAAGAGGTAATAGCCAAAAGACAGGCAGCAGAAGCTGAGATACTCGCGGCAAAGACAAGAAAAAGACCAACAGAATTCAACCTGCTCATCATCGGAGCCGGTACACACGGCAGGGATGTATATGAGATAGCCAGGTCGCTTCACGTATTCAGAAAAATAAGCTTTTTGGACGACAGCGTGCAGGGAGAGAACATCATAGGCAGGTGCAGCGATTTGTTAAAATACCGCAGCCAGTACCCCTGCGCATTTGTCGCAATCGGTGACAACAAGCTCAGACGAAAGTACGCAGAGCTGCTCAGGGAATACAACTTCCTCATACCGAGTATAGTATCACCGGCAGCCAATGTTTCGGGTATGGCACAGATAGGTGATGGAGTAGCAATACTCCCTCTAGCCAGAGTGGGTGATGCAGAGCTAGGTGACTTCACTATAGTGGCATCCAACGGAGTGGTCAATTCGAGTGCAGTGCTCGGGAAGTGCTGTCATGTGGACTGCGGGGCGATAGTGAAGAAGGAAGCCAGGGTGAAGGATGGCACCTGGGTGAAGAGTGGGGAGATATTAGGATAATCGATTAAATAAAAGACAAAGGAAGTATCAAAGGTGTTTAAAAAAGAAAACAAATTTGAAAAATTCGAAAACAAAGTATGGCTCGCAAGCCCATGCATGCATGGAGCAGAGATGACATACGTGAAAGAAGCATACGATACTAACTGGATGAGTACAGTCGGTGCCAATATAAATGAAGTAGAGAAAATAGCAGCAGAGAAAGCAGGCGTGAAATATGCGGTTGCTCTTTCGTGCTGTACAGCGGCACTTCATCTGTGCGTGAAGCTGGCAGGAGAGAGATTGTATGGCAAGCCTGCAATCAGTCACGGAGCTGTGGAGGGCAAAAGGGTATTCTGCAGTGACATGACATTCGATGCCACACTAAACCCAGTAGTGTACGAGGGTGGTATCCCTGTATTTATAGATACAGACCCGGATTCCTGGAATATGGATCCTGTGGCACTGGAAAAGGCATTTGAGCTGTATCCGGATGTGAAGCTTGTCGTATGTGCAGAGCTGTACGGCTTCTCAGGAAACATACATAGAATCAAAGAGATATGTGAGGAGCATGGAGCACTTCTGATAGAGGATGCTGCTGAAGCCATGGGAGCCACATGGGAAGGAAAGCAGTGCGGCTCATATGGTGACTACAGCGCCATTAGCTATAACGGAAATAAGATTATCACAGGAAGCTCTGGCGGATGTCTGCTGACAAACAGCCTAGAGGATGCAAACCAGGCTCGTAAATGGAGCACACAGGCTAGGGAAAATGCAGCCTGGTATCAGCACGAAGAGGTGGGCTACAACTACAGGATGTCAAACGTGATAGCGGGAGTTATCCGCGGACAGTATGAGTATCTGGAAGAGCATATAGCGAGGAAGAAAGCTATATATGACAGATATAAGGAAGGACTTAAGGATTTACCGATACAGATGAATCCGGTGCTTGATGGTTGTGTGCCAAATTACTGGCTGTCAGCAATGACGATTGATGCAGACTATATGTGTAGGCAGGTGAGAAGCGAGGATACAGCACTTTATGTACAAGGAAAAGGAAAAACATGTCCTACTGAGATTCTTGAAGCTATAAGTAGCATAAATGCGGAGGGAAGACCTATTTGGAAGCCAATGCATATGCAACCAATGTACAGGATGCACGAGTGCATAGGTAGAAACGGCTCCATGAGGGCGAAGACCAATGCATATATTGCAGGTGAGACTGCAGATGTTGGAGCAGATATATTTGAAAGAGGACTGTGCCTGCCGAGTGATATCAATATGACGGCAGAGCAGCAGGATAGGATTATTGAAGTGATAAAGAGATGCTTTGAATAGAGAGGGTAAGTATGTACGCTAAATATTTTAAAAGAATGATAGATTTCATACTGAGTCTTATAGCACTGATAGTTCTGTCTCCGGTGCTTGTTGTACTGATGATACTTGGCACCATGTTCATGAGAGGTAATCCTTTCTTTACGCAGCCAAGACCCGGAAAGAATGAAAGGATATTTAAGCTTATTAAGTTTAGAACCATGGACAACAGGAAGGATGCAGATGGAAATCTGCTGCCGGATGAGGTGAGACTGAATAGATATGGAAAGTTTCTCAGGAGTACTTCACTGGATGAGTTGCCGGAACTGGTGAATATTGTTAAGGGTGATATGGCGATTGTGGGGCCTAGGCCACTGCTCGTCAGGTATTTGGACAGATATAATGATGAGCAGAGACATAGACATGATGTAAGGCCGGGACTTACAGGATATGCTCAGGCACATGGCAGGAATGCATTGTCATGGGAAGATAAATTTACAATGGATGTGTGGTATACAAAACATGTCACATTTATTGGAGATATAAGGATACTGATAGATACCATTAAGACAGTACTGAATAAGAGTGGAATCAGTTCAGAGACTAGCGCTACTATGGAAGAATTTATGGGAACACCTGATGGGGTGAAAGCTAAATGGAATTAATGGAGAGCATATGAAAGAAATACATATATTGGTAACTGGTGTAGGAAGACGAGTAGAGTTAATGCAGGCATTTAGACAGGCTGCCTTAAATCTGAATATTGATTTAAAAATATATGGAGCTGATATGGCAGGAACAGCACCGGCACTTGCATATTGCAATTATATAAGACGTGTATGTTCTATGAAGGATTCAGAGTATATTTCTCAAATATTAGAAATATGCAAAAAAGATGATATTGATTTGGTGATGCCGACAATAGATACAGATTTACTTGTGCTTTCACAAAATGTGAATAAATTTGATGAAATAGGAGTTAAAGTACTCATAAGTAAAGAAGACAAAATATTAATATGTCGCGATAAAAACAATACAGGTGAGTTTTTTGAATCATGTGGTGTCAAAGCTCCTAAAACATTTAATGATTTTAGGAAATATGATAGAGGTTTTCCTTGCTTTATTAAGCCAAAAGATGGAAGTAGTTCAATTAATGCTTTTAAGGTTGAAAATGAAGAAGAATTAGAAGTATATGCTGAACAAGTTGAGGATTATATAATACAGCCTTTTGTAAATGGGAAAGAGTATACAATTGATATATTTTGTGATTTTGATGGGAATCCAATATATATAACTCCTAGAGAACGAGTTCAAGTCAGAGCAGGAGAAGTGCTTAAAACACAAATCTGTAAGGATAAAGTGATGATTGAAGAAAGTAAAAAGATTATTGCTAAATTCAAACCATGTGGTCCTATGACGGTTCAACTTATACAAGATGAGATTACTGGAGACAATTATTACATTGAAATAAATCCACGTTTTGGAGGTGGGGCACCACTTAGTATGAAGGCTGGTGCTCGTTCGGCGGAAGCACTTTTAAAACTATTGACAGGAGAAAGTGCCGAGTATCAAGAAGGAATAGGTTGTAATGGGGCAGTATACAGTCGATTTGATCAGAGCGTGTGTATATCAAATGGTGAGGATACACAGCCGGTAAAGGGCGTGATTTTTGATCTCGATGATACATTATACAGTGAGAAAGAATATGTGAAATCTGGATATAAACAGGTTAGTGAATATTTAGGTGGAGGTTATGAAAAACAGCTTTGGAGCTATTTTGAAGATGGAAAGCCTGCGATAGATGAGTTACTGAAGAGTGTAGGAAGAATGTCAGAAAAGGATGAAGTTGTAAATATTTATCGTTTACATCGTCCAAATATTCATCTTTATTCTGGTGTCATTGAGTTAATAAAAAGGTTAAAAGAAAATAATATTAAAGTCGGAATTATTACAGATGGTAGGCCGGAAGGTCAAAGAAACAAATTGGATGTCTTAGGACTAGATGATGTTGTTGATGACATAATTATTACGGATGAGCTTGGTGGAGTTCAATTCCGTAAACCATGTGATATTGCCTTTCGTATTTTACAAAATCGATGGAGATTACCTTTTGAACAAATAGTTTATGTTGGGGATAATCCAAATAAGGATTTTATGGGACCAAAACAATTAGGAATGAAATTTTTATGGTTTAAAAATACAGATGGTCTGTATCAGTCTTCACAGATTGAAGCAGAAATAGGATGTTCAAAAAGTGTAGAAGAAATAAAAAATCAATTATTGAAGAGAGGTTATAATAGTTATGGAAAACACAGATAAACCTTTATATAATCTCCGAAGGTTACAGCTAATGCAATTGGATATTTTAAAAGAAGTAAAGCGTGTATGCAATTTACATGGTTTTAAGTTTTTTATTATGAATGGAACATGTCTTGGGGCAATCAGACATCAGGGAGCAATTCCTTGGGACGATGATGTTGATATAGGAATGTACGTAGATGATTTTGATGAGTTTGTAAAATGTCAGAAAGATTTTTCCAGTAAGTACTTTTTACAAACAATTGACACAGATCCTGAATTTAAAACAATGATTGCACGTGTGAGATTAGAAAATACAACAATTATTGAGAAAGAGTTTGAAAATTGTGATTGCAATCATGGAGTGTTTATTGATATTTATCCACTTTTTGGATATCCATCAAATAAATTTAAAGCACATTTTAGAAGTTGGGAATCTCTGCTATATAGATTATTACTTGCACAAGATGCGCCTAAAAATCATGGAAAAATTGCAATTTTGGTAGGTAAAATGGTGCATAAGTCTATTCCTATGAGGATAAAAAGACATTTAATTAAAGTATTGGCTCAAAAGCTTAGAAGCGAATCAAGTGATTCAAAATGGGTTGCTTTTTTATATGGTATGGATGTTAAAATTTTTAGTACTATTAAATATCCACGAGAAATGTTTGAAACTCCTAGTATGCTGAAATATGAAGATGATATTTTTCCGGGACCCGCGGATTGGGATGGGTACTTGAAATTGAGATACAATGATTATATGAGATTGCCACCTAAAGAAAAGCGAAATTCATATCATAACTTTGAATATGTGGATCTTGATCATTCATATCTTGAGTATAAAGGAATATGGTACTTAAAATAAACAAATAGTATGTGAGGTGAAAAATGAATACTGCATTGATTTTTGCTGGTGGAACTGGCACAAGGATGAAAAATAAAGATAAACCTAAACAGTTTTTAGAATTGAATGGCAAGCCTATAATAATTCATACAATAGAGCATTTTGACGAGCATCCAGAAATTGATGCAATTGTTGTCGTATGTATTGAAAGCTGGATTGATTTTCTGAAAAATAAATTAGAAAAGTTTAATATAAAAAAGGTTGTAAATGTTGTTCCTGGTGGGAAAACTGGACAGGAGTCAATCAGAAATGGATTAGTTGCAATACGCGATTATACATTTGGAATGGAAGATAATCCTATTGTATTGATACATGATGGAGTTCGACCTTTGATAAATGATAAGGTTATTTCAGATAATATAAAATGTGTAAAGGAAAATGGAAATGCAATAACAGTTGTTCCAGCTATCGAGACAATAATAGAAACCGATGATAATGGGAATATTGCAAAAGTTGCAGATAGGACACATTGTAAATTAGCTCGAGCGCCTCAAAGTTTTTATTTAAAAGATATTTTAAATGCCCATTATAAATCTATAAAGGACGGAAAGACTGAAATGATTGATTCTGCAATGTTAATGCAGTATTATGGTGCTGTTTTGCATACAGTAATTGGACCTGTTGAGAATATAAAAATTACAACACCGATTGATTATCATATTTTTAGAGCCTTGGTAATGGCTAAAGAAAATGAGCAAATTGGAGGGGTATAATGTATTTTGGTAAAATAATAGATGAAGATATTCAGAGAGTTATTGATAGTGAATATATAGATTGGGAAATATTTAGAAACAGTAATTTTTTAATTACAGGTTCAACTGGATTAATTGGTTCAGCGTTAGCAAGAACTTTAATGGTACAAAAAAGAAAGGTAAAAGATACAGGAAAACTTTATTTATTAGTTCGTTCTGAAGATAAGGCGCGATTATTATTTGGAGATGAATTGGATAGAGATGATGTTATTATATTAAAAGGGGATATTAGGGATAAGATAGTAGTAAATAATAAAATAGATTATATTGTTCATGCAGCGAGCACAACGACATCAAAATATATGGTTACAAATCCTGTAGAAACCCTTATGACATCTGTTAGTGGGACCGATAATATTTTGCAATTAGCAGTTGAACATAATGTTAAATCGATGGTATATCTTTCTTCTATGGAAATGTATGGATCAGTAGCATTGAACCAAAATCCAATAACTGAAGAAAAAAGTGGATATATAGATGTTCTCAAAGTTAGAAGTTCATATTCTGAAGGAAAAAGAGCTTGTGAAAATCTTTGTGCCTCTTATGCAGTTGAATATAATGTTCCAGTGGTAATTGCACGACTTTCACAAATCTTTGGAGCTGGAGTTAATAAAAATGAAACAAAAGTTTATGCATCATTTGCTAAAAGCGCGATTAATGGTGATGATATCATATTGCATACAAAAGGGGAAACAATGGGAAATTACTGTTATATAAGTGATTGTATAGGGGCTTTGTTATGTTTATTATCAAGAGGAAAAGTTGGTGAGGCGTATAATGTTGTTAATGATAAAAATACAATGTTAATTAGAGAAATGGCAAAAATTGTTGTAGAAACGTTAGGAAAAGGTAAATCAAAAGTTGAATTTAATATTCCTTCAGATATTTCATTATATGGGTATGCACCTGAAACAAAATTAGAATTATCTGGGGATAAAATAAGAAAATTAGGATGGAAACCACAAATTAATATGGTAGAGATGTATAAAAGAATGGTGCAAGCGTGGAAAACAGATAAATAGAAAGAGAAAATGATTAAATATGGAAATTTCATATACAAATACTATGTGGGAAAAAATAAAAAAGTATTCGATAATATCATTTGATATTTTTGACACATTAATTAAAAGAAATGTTTGTATTCCTGAAGACGTATTCGATATTGTTCAAGAACAATTTGAAAAAAATAATAGTAAAAAATTAGGTATTTCATTTAAGGAAGAAAGAAAAAAAGCTGAGAAAACAGCACGATTGAGTTCTAACTTGGAGGAGATTTCTTTAGAACTAATTTATACTTTTTTTACAAATAAAGTTACTCAGAAAGAAAAAAATATTTTAAAAGAATTGGAAATTCAAATAGAAGAAAAAGTATGTACAACTAACTATCCGATTTATAATTTATATCAGAGATGTTTAAAAGAGGGAAAAAGAATTATTTTAGTATCAGATATGTATTTACCTCAAAGAACTATAGAAAAGATACTTGAAAATTGTGGATATATAGAATATGAAAAGTTATATTTATCATCAACAATTGGACTACAAAAGATTACTACAAATTTGTTTAAATTTGTAATTAACGATATGAAAGTTAGTAAAAAAGAAGTAGTACATATTGGCGATAGTAAAAGAGCTGATTTTATAGCTTGCATGAAAGTAGGGATAAAATCCATTTTGTGCAATAGAAAAATAGTGAATACATGTTATGTGGGGATAAATGATATATATCAATCTGATAGAAATCCATATATGTATATTAATAATACCTTACCAAGATATAAAAATGAATCACTTATGTTTCGATGGGGATATGAAGCATATGGTCCATTATTATTAGGTTTTTGTCAGTGGATACATAAGATGTTACGTGACAAAAAAATAGAGACTGCATTTTTTTTAGCTAGAGATATGTACTTGGTTGTTGATATATATAAAAAATTGTATCCTAATGAAAATATTAAATATTTAGAAATTTCACGAAAGAGTTTGCGACAAGCATATGTTTTGAAGAATGATAAGCTTGAGAGTATTTTTGATACTATGGCAAGAGTGAATTATTCTATATGTGAAATTTGTGATGCATTAGAAATAGATGTAGATGAAATTATTGAAAAGTGTAAAGAAGTTAATTTATATATTTCTGTAAGTGATAAATTTCCATTAAATGAAGACAAGAATAATGTTATTTTTAGTAATGTAGTGTTAGATAAATTAAAAAGTATAACGGATTATTCCGTTGAGTATTTGGAACAAATGGGATTGAGACAAAAGGGAAAGTGTGCTCTTATAGATATTGGATGGCATGGAACAATTCAAAATATGTTAGAAAAAATAACTGAAAATAAGTATACTGGAATTTATTTTGGCAGTACACTTAGAAAATCATTTAAAGGGATGGAAACATATGGATATTGGTTTGATACGGTTGATGAACAGGCAATATTGCCTAAACTTACAATGATAAGTATTTTAGAAGTTATGCTTTTTCCGAAAATAGGTACAACCATTTCGTATGAGAAAAAATCAAAAGGAATAGTACCAATATATGGAAAGTGTGAAATGGATGAATCCTATGAGCATGTTAAAGAATTTCAAAATGGTGCTTTAGAATTTATTAATAATTACGTAAAAAATTCTTTGTTTTTCAATAAAGAAATTTTATCCACCATAGCAGTAAAAGCTTATGAAAAAATGGCTTTTCAACCAACTATTTTACAGGCAAAAACCTTGTCATTATTACCATATGAAGAAGGAAAGGTGATGAGAATAGCTTATATAGATAATAAAAGAAATTATTTTTTTCGTCCTAAAAAAATTTTAACGGATTATGAAAAAGCAAAGTGGAAGACAGGGTTTATCAAACAATTAGTTCCTTTTGTGAAAAATCCTCATAGAATCGATTCTTTAATAAAAAAAATTAAATGGTATATTAAAAGTAGGTGATATTTAAATATAGAATCTAGTATTATACAGTGTATGATTATATATACGCTATTTGGAAAATTAAAGTACAAATCAGAATCAGAATTTATGGTACTTAATGTAGTAAAGTTAGAAACAGGAAAGGAAGTATGTTGTTTTGATAGTAATAACATCATATGAAAAGAGATAATGTATTTTATTTATTTAGTTTTACTATTTTGTATTTTTTTATTTGTATATAAAATATTTCATGAGGATTTGTTTATTCCTCCGGTAATGATGACATTTTGTTTTCTAATATGTTCTATTATAGTTGTAACAAGGTATACTGATTGGAATGTTGGAACATTTTCAATGTATTCAGGTGTAATGTTATTAATTGGAATTATTTCTTATATAATTGGAGGTTGTATATCTTATTATTTTGGTTCGCTCTTTGAATTGAAGCATAGAGTAGGAAAGCTACAACATTTAGATATTAGAAAACGAATAGACATTTCATTGACATTATTGATAATAGCAAATTTTATAGGAATTATTGAATTGGTTTTATTTGCTAGATATGTTATAAATACTGTTCTATCAATGAACTATAATCATTCTACATTTGCGAAATTGCTTTTTAGTTATAGATGGGTTTTGATGCGTAATCTTATTCCAGTAGAGTTATCAATGCCTACTTATTTAAGCTTTTTAAAGTATACTGTTGAAATGTTTTCTGCGTTTGCAATATATGTTTATATACATAATAAATGTATGAAATGTTCTGCGAGAAAAGATAGACTATTAATTTTAGTGAGCTTGTATTGGCCGTTAAACGCGTTACTTACGTCGAGTCGTGGTGATATAATAACTCTTTTAGCTGAAATAATCTATTTAATATATTTTTTTAATGGAATAAATAGAGGATTTTCTGCTAATACATCAGCAAGAATGCTAGGTAAAAGCGTGAAAATTTTGATTGTTTTTTTATTCTTTTTCTTTTTGTTTTCTGTATATCAAAACAGAATTAGTAGTAATAATACACTATGGAATTCTATTACAGTATATTTTGCAGGTGGTGTACGTGCTTTTGATATATTTGTAAAGGAACCATTGGAACGTAATACAGGATTAATCGGTAATGATGAAACATTAAGGTATTTTTCGACTTTTTTTGCAGTGCATCGAGGACAAGGGCAGAAGACACTATTGCCTTTGGAATTTCGTTATATTAAAGGGAAGTCAATAGGAAATATATTTACTGCTTTTAGAAGATATTATAGTGATTTTGGAATTGGTGGAATTATATTTTTTTCTATAATGCTAGGATTTGTTATGACGTTATTATATGCTAAAAGTCGAAGTTATTGTCAAAAAAGGGAAAACTGCTTTTATATTTTGGCGTTTGCATGGTTATCCAAGAGTGTTTTTTTTATGGCAATAGAAGATTATTTTTATGTTTCTATTATTTCACTAAATGGTCTATATAAAGTAATAATATTGTACATCTTATATATGAGGCTAGTTAAACATAAGAAATTATTAAAATTAAGTAAAAAAAAGGTTATTAAGAATTAAACGGATAGCTTCAAAATAAAGTAGATGGTATGGAATTAAAAAAGTGCTTTAAAATTAATACTTCATAGTAAAGTAATAACGATTTGTGCATGATGCGAATATTATATCATCAGTGGCAAAAATAATTATATGTATAGATAATAAGAAGTAAACGGTATTAGTTAACTAAATATTAATGCATCGATGTTCTTTGCAGAAAGGCAGATTAAATAATGAAAAAGAAATCATCACTTCGAGATAATGCTATATTGAATATTATATATAAACTATCTAGCATTTTGTTTCCATTAATTACATATCCGTATGTTTCGAGAATTTTACTGGCTGATAATCTTGGAAAGGTTTCTTTTTTTACTTCTTTAACCAATTATATGTTAATGATAGGATCGTTAGGAATATATACATATGGTGTTAGAGTTGTAGCCAAAAATCGCAATAATAAAAGGGAAATGTCAGTAGTTGTAAAAGAATTATTTTTAATCAATTTGATAGTGACGGCTGTGGTTTCTGTTTTGCTAATATTTTCTATCATATTTGTTAAGAAATTTCAAGAGAATTTGTTGTTAATGTTAATAAGTGTTTGTCAAATACTAATTGCTCCAGTGGGGATGGAATGGCTATATGGAGGTCTTGAACAATATGGATATATTGCTATAAGATCTATAGTCATGAAGAGTATTTCGCTTGCTTTAATATTTATATTTGTGCATAAAAAAGATGATTATATAATATATGCAGCAATCCTTATGTTGGGTTATGTAGGAAATTATATATGTAATTTTTTTCATTCAATGCGATTTGTAGATTATACTATAAAACAAAAGTGGAAGTTTAAAAGACATATAAAAGCAGTACTTATATTATTTGCTTCAATTTTGGCAATTAATATATATACTAATGTTGATACAATTATGTTAGGATTTATTGATGGTGATAAAGCAGTTGGATTATATGATATTGCTTGCAAAGGAAAGCTAGTTTTACTTTCTCTTATTAATGCAATTAGTGCAGTACTCTTTCCTAGATTGTCATATTATTTAGCAAATAATGATATGAGTTCATATAATAAAATACTAAGAAAATCTATTTCTATAATTATGGGAATAGCTATACCATTATCAATATTTTTTATAATAGAAGCTAATGATGTTGTCACATTTTTGGGGGGAAATGCTTATGAAGATGCAACTCTTTGTATGCAGATTTTGATGCCAATATTAATTGTATCAGGATTTTCAAATATTACAGGTAATCAAATATTACTACCGCATGGTAAAGATATTTCTTATATGAAAGCTGTTATTATGGGGGCTTTGGTTGATATTATATTAAACTTAATTTTTATGCCTAGATACAGTTTATATGGAGCAGCATTAGCAACACTGATGGCTGAAATTGTGCAAATGTTATTACAATTGTGGGAAGCAAAAAAATATTTGAAAAATAATGTTGATTTTAAAGGATTGTTTAAAATAGTTCTATCATGTTTTGTTTCAACAGTAATAACATGTTTAGTAATGTATAATAATACCTTTAACTCTATTATAGCTTTGATCATTTCATTTACAATTTATGTAGGAATATATATATTAATGATGTTTTTGCTCATGGTGTCAAAAAGGGCAAAGTAGGCAATGCAATTAAGCTAGATGTTTGATATACAAAAACGAATTGCTAAAGGTGAGATATTAATCAATAATTGATATCTTAATGAATGAAATAAATAACTTTGTCAATTAATAGAGGAATTTTAATATGTGAATATGGAGAAATATAACTCATTATGTTAGAAGAAAATATTACAATAACGGATTTAAAAGAGTATAGAGTTTTTATGTATGATGATGGAAATATAGGGTTGTTTTACAATTATCCTCAGAAGATTTCTATAGTGAGTTCAGTAATCAGAATTGGAAGTCTTCAAGTCATAAATAGTAGTAATATTTGTAATATAACACGTGATTATGATATTGTGCATGTCAATATGTGTGATGGTACTTTTATTCAAATGGAGCTTGAGTCGAATATGTAAATTAATCATGTTTTTATACAGTTAGCATTTATATTAATTGATAGGGGAATGAATATGGAATATCAGAGGTCAAGAAATTAGCTTATAGGTGTAAAGAAATAGGGATGAAAGCAATTTATCTATACGTTGTTTCGTCAAATGTTTCAGCATTTAAGATGTATAAAAGATTATGTCTTAAGGATTATTTTGTTCAAAATGAAGAGAGAACAGATGATTCATATTTAATTTTGTATGTGTAGTAATTTGACAAATTATGATTATCATATGTGAACTATTCGAAATATAATATATATGTTCAAAGGGGGATAAAGAATATGCTAAAATTTAAGAATCCAAAAAAATTTGGAGTGCTAATGATATTAATTAGCTTGTTTTGTACAGTGCCCAATTATAGTGTTTTTGCAAATAATAGCCTAATCACAATAACCAGTCAGCCGAAGGATATCAGCGTGCAGCTTGGAGAGAAGGCAAAGGCAAGCATAGCAGCAACAGGAACAAACCTGGGCTATAAGTGGCAGTTCAGATACAAGGGACAGAGCAACTGGAATGACTGGGGAACAGGAAGCAGCTTTACAAGTGCAGTAGGATCAAAGGAGTACTGGAACGGACTAACATTCAGGTGCATAGTAAGTGACAGCAAGGGAAACAGTGTAACATCATTAGAGAAGACACTGACAGTAATAAAACCGGAAATAGCAATAACCAGTCAGCCGAAGGATATCAGCGTGCAGCTTGGAGAGAAGGCAAAGGCAAGCATAGCAGCAACAGGAACAAACCTGGGCTATAAGTGGCAGTTCAGATACAAGGGACAGAGCAACTGGAATGACTGGGGAACAGGAAGCAGCTTTACAAGTGCAGTAGGATCAAAGGAGTACTGGAACGGACT
>OLYC01000092.1_pt1 | contig 83613 bp, 71 predicted proteins | sample 1674271 | NCBI WGS metagenome assembly OLYC01 (sample SAMEA103958154, study PRJEB25191) | human gut metagenome
ATTAAACCATCTCCCATTAAAAGCGCTTTTTGCCATGATATCCCACTTTTCGGTACACAAAAAAGAGCCCGCAGGCTCTTTTTGTTTAACATAAGTTTATTTTACCGGATCGATGTGCCATAGTTCTCTGGCATACTCGGCGATAGTGCGGTCGCTGGAAAACTTGCCTGCTGAAGCGGTATTCATAAGACATTTCCTGCCGAAGGCTATGCGATCCCGGTAGTCATGGTTGGCCCTGAGCTTTGCCTCCATATAAGGCATGAAATCCTTGAGCAGGAAGTAATTGTCAGGCCTGTGCCAGCTTTCCCCGTTTAGTATGGAGTTGTATATCTCGGCAAACTTACCCGTTCCCCCGTCGCTTACGGTGCCGTTGACAAGCGTATCCATCACCCGCTTTACTCTGGGCTCGCCATCGTATATTTGCCGTGGATCGTATGTGTCCCGTATGGCGTTGAGCTCCTCTACGCGTGCGCCAAAGATATAGTTATTCTCCTCGCCCGCCTCCTGCGCTATCTCTATATTTGCGCCGTCGTAGGTGCCGAGGGTCACTGTACCGTTGAGCATGAACTTCATATTGCCGGTTCCGCTTGCCTCCGTTCCTGCAGGCGATATCTGCTCTGATATATCTGCGGCGGGCATAATATGCTCGGCATAGGAGCAGTTGTAGTTCTGCACGAACACCACCCGCAGCTTATCCTTCATATCCGGGTCGGAATTGATAAGGTTGGCTACTTCGTTAATGTACTTTATTATGCTCTTGGCCCGCATATAGCCGGGAGCTGCCTTGGCGCCAAATATAAACGCTGTGGGAGTAAAGTCGGCCAGGCTGCCGTCCTTGATAGAATAATAGATGTCCATTATACTCAGGGCATTGAGCAGCTGCCGCTTGTACTCGTGCATACGCTTTACCTGCACATCGAACACGAACTCCGGAGGTATATGCACGCCTTCCTTCTCACGGATAACGGCGGAAAGCTGCGCCTTCTTCTGCTGCTTTACGGCATTAAAAGCGGCTATATCTGCGTCCGACATATGCTGCTTTAGCTTAGATATCTCGGACAGGTCGGTTATAAAGCCGCCGCCTATGCGCTCGGTGATGAACTCGGAAAGCTCACGGTTGCAGAGGCCCAGCCAGCGGCGCTGGGTAATGCCGTTGGTCTTGTTCTGGAACTTATCGGGAGTGACCGAGTACCAATCCTTAAACAGATCGTGCCTGAGTATATCGCTATGTATCTGGGCCACGCCATTCACATAGGTGCTGGCAAACACTGCAAGGCGCGCCATGTGTATCTGACCGCCGGTAGCTATCTGCATGCGGTCTATCTGCTCCTGGCTCACGCCCCTGGCGCGCAGCTCGGAATTCTGCACCTCGTTTATGCGCGATATTATATCCACCAGCTCCGGCACCACGCTCCTGAACAGGTCATAGTCCCACTTCTCCAGCGCCTCGCTCATTATGGTATGGTTTGTATAGCTGAAGGTCTTGCGGGTAATGTCAAAGGCGGCGTCAAAGTCCATGCCCTCATTCATAAACAGCCGGACAAGCTCGGGTATGGATACCGTCGGGTGGGTATCGTTGAGCTGTATGGCGCAGTGGGCGGCAAAGTTGGAAAGGTCGTTGCCGCGCACTCTCTTATACCTGCGAATTATATCCTGCAATGAGGCACTGGAGAGGAAATACTGCTGCTTGAGGCGGAGGCGCTTTCCCTCGTAGGTGCTGTCATTGGGATAGAGCACGCGGGTGATGTCCTCCACCTTGTTCTTTTCGCGAACTGCCAAATCGTATTCCTGCTCGTTAAACAGGTTGAAGTCGAACTCCTCGAGGGGCTCGCTCTGCCAGAGTCTCAAGGTGCCTATATTATCCGTGCCGTAGCCAACTATGGGCATATCGTAAGGCACCGCCATCACCTTCTGATCCGCAAAGGTTATCTCCACGGTCTTATCGTCACGCCTGCGGCTCCAGGGGTCGCCGTAGCGCTGCCAGTCGTCCGCCTTCTCGCACTGATAGCCGTTCTTGAAGCTCTGTTTGAAAAGACCGAATTTATAGCGGAGGCCGTAGCCGTCCAAAGGAAGGTCATGGGTGGCCGCGCTGTCCAGGAAGCAGGCCGCGAGACGGCCCAAGCCTCCGTTGCCCAGCGCCGCGTCCTCTATATCCTCCATGGAAGCTATATCGCAGCCACGTGCCCTGAGCAGGTCCCGTATCTGATCCAATATACCGAGGCAGTAGAGGTTATTGAACACCATGCGGCCCATGAGATACTCGGCGCTGAAGTAATATGCCCTGCGCACGTGCTCGTGCTCTCTGCGGGCCTTGCGCCAGTTATCCGATATAGCATACATGACGGCGTTGGAAAGCGCCTTATGTATCTGCGGGGTGCTGGCTTCCACCAGCTCTATCTGGTAGTCGCTCCTGAGTTCCTCCTCCATTCTGCGTATGATCATTGCAGCTTCCATCATATAGCGTTATATCTCCTAAAAATGTTTTAGCGGGTTCATGCAGCACACTCCCCCATTTTTTACGAACAGCATCAGTTTACCACAAATTCCTCGCAATTAGAATAGCGTGATTTTGCTTTTTTCATTATTCTGCAAGGCTGTGGCGATTGTTAACATACATTGTCGAAGCTGTTGTTTTTTTGATCGAGATGTTGACATACTATTTTTTGTTGGTTATTATTTATCCGTTGGCACAATCTGTAAAACCGCTTAAAGGATATGATCAGTATAAATGGAATCAGTATCTCGCGAAAAACTTACCGCTGACTTTGGCGAGGCCTTCCTCACCCTTCAGCACACCTATAATATCTGTATGCAGCTGCTTCTGGGCAAATACGGCCTTTACCCCGGTCAGCCACAGGTGCTCTTCGCCCTGAGCAAGCTTGGCGCACCCACTCAGAACGAGCTTGCCGCTCATCTTGGCATAGGGAAGGCTTCGGCAGGGGTATCCATACGCCGTCTCGAAACCGGCGGCTTCGTCAAGCGCATCCGGGACAAAAAGGACACGCGCTGCATACGCCTCTCCCTCACCAAAAAGGGGGAAGACTATGCACGATGGTGCAGCATAGACTACGACATGTTCTTCACCACTATGCTGGAAAGCTTCTCCGCCGAAGAGCGGGGCGAGGCGTTAGCCTGCATAAAGGCCATGGAGGGCAGCCTTGATGCGCTGCGCAGCCGCCTGGAAAGTTAGGTTGTTAAAACCCACGCATAGTTGTATAATCAGCTTATAGCTTAAACTTTCGGGAGGTTCAATACCCATGGTACAATCTGTTAGCCTTGAGCAGCTCAGGAAAGACGCGGTGGATATATTCCACAACGGCTTCGCCTGCTCCGAGTCCGTAATTTACTCTATTCGTAAAAACTTTGAGCTTGATATGTCCGATGATGCATTCGCTATGAGTACCGGCTTTCCCTGGGGCCTTGGCGGCGCAGGCTGCCTCTGCGGCGCTGTAGCCGGCGGCACCATGTGCATAGGCTATGTTTTTGGCCGGCGCAAACCCGGCGAGCCTGCAGGCGAATGTCATAAGCTCACCAATGAATTTGCCGACGCCATAACCGCCAAGTTCGGCGCTACCTGCTGCGGCAGGCTCATCGCCCCCTACGGCGACAGGAACAGTCCGGAGCGCAAGTCCTTCTGCACCGAGCTGGTAGAGTTCGCGGTAACTGAGGCGGCAAAGATAATCGCCCGTGAAAAGGGCATCAAAGCTGAATAAAACGCAAATAAAAATGACGGTTGAACGTTTCCGAGCCCATCTATAAAACCGATAGACGGGTTATGTTTATAACCATGTTGGAAGTTTGTATACAAATCATAACGGCCCTCCGCAATATTTTCTGCGAAAGGCCGTTTTTTGTCTGTCTTTATTTGCTTTTTTAGCGCGTAAGCTGATCCAGTATGCACTTGAAGCCCTTGTACGCTTTGGTGAGCTGGTCTATCTCAATGTACTCATCCCTTACATGAGCAAGGCTCTCCAAAGAGGGGCCATAGCCTATGGTGGGGATACCGGCCTCCCCGCAGAAGTGGCTACCGTTAGTGCAGAAATCAAAGTGAGATACTTCCGCCTCTATACCAGCATCCTTCAGGCCCTTTAGTGCCTTCTGTACGAAGCCACACTTCTCGTCTATTACCCATGCGGGGAAGTAACGCTTTGCAACGATGGTCTCGCCGGTCCAGCATTCAGCCTTACCATCCGCAAGGTATACCCTTGCCTTGAGTCCAGGCACCTTGTAGGCAGCCCTTGCTATTGCTTCTTCTACCTGGCCCAGTATAGTACTCTCGTCCTCCCCCACCAGAGTACGCCTGTCAAAGGTAGCTCTGCACAGCGCAGGCAGTACGGAAGCTCCGGGATAAGGCAGAGACATTATATCGGTAAGCTCCAGTATCCCCTTTCCCAGTATGGGGTGGGTATTGGGGACTATCTTGCGTATCTCCTCTATGACCGCCATCATATGGTATACGGCGTTCACACCCTTCTGCGGGTTGGAGGAATGGCAGCTTATGCCTTCGGTCTCTACTACTACCTCCGCCCTGCCGCGCTGGCCGATCTTGACGGTGGTAGTGGTGGCTTCCCCGATTATAACGTAATCAGGCTTTACAAACTTTGATACTTCCCTGGAGGATACGCCCTCAAAGCACTCCTCCTCCACAGTACCTGATACGCAAATGCGTCCCGCGAAGTCACGGCCGCATTCCTCGGCAAAGTCGCCTGCTGCGGCTATCATTGCGGTAACGCTGCCCTTCATATCGGAGGCACCGCGGCCATATATCTTTCCGTCGCATATCTCTCCGCCAAAAGGAGCGTGCTTCCACTCGGCCTCATCTATAACATCAACGTTATCAATATGGCCGTCCATCAGCACGGTCTTGCCCGGCCTGTTGCCATTTATGAAGCCTATCACGCTGCCGTAACGGTCTATCACGACCTCATCGTAACCGTATTCCTCGATCATTTTTTTCTTTATGAGTTCCGCAACGCCCTTTTCCTGTCCCGATGGGCTTGGTATGCGTATAGCCTCCTGACAAAACTCAATAAGCCTTTCTTCCCTTGTCATATATAGCTTCTCCTTATGAATGTCCGCCGCAAAGCAGTATTAGTGTTCTTTTTATTCGCGTTCCGGTAGCTTAAGGTAATCCTCCGCCGCAAGGTTTCTGGCCACATAGCCAGAACAGCGGCAAAGATTGCCATTAAGATATTTCTTCATCTCGTCGTAGGTTGGGTCCTTAAGCTCACGTTTCATAGCTATGACCTGCATTATAAAGCCGGGAGAGCAGTAGCCGCAAGCCTCTGCGCCATGGTTCAGCATGCATTCAGCAACCTTGCGGGCTTCCGCGTTCACCCCCTCTATTGTAGTAACATGCTTGTTCTCCATGCGGACCGTAAGTATCTCGCAGGAAAGCACAGGCTTATCCTCCACAAATACCGTACATGCGCCGCAGGCCCCCTCAAAACAGCCCGTCTTGACGCTGGTGTACCCGTGGTCCCTGAGGGAATCCGCCAGGCATTCCTCGTTCTTTACCTCCCACACCTCGCGCCTGTCATTCACATACAGAGTAACCAGCATTTTCTGCCTCCTCGATAAGCCTTATAAGGATATTTTCGCAAATAGTCTCCCTGTAGCCCGCGCTTCCTCTGGTATTACTTCCAAACACCAGCTCCTCTGCCGCCATGGCTGCAGCGACCTTGTTGTCTCCCGGGGCATAGGGCTTTGAGTTCAGGTACTCCATGGCCTTTTCGGCACAGGCTGCACGCTGTGGCCTCGCGCCTACGGCTATTCGCCAGCCCTCGCCGCTCTTTGCCACCGCCACGCTCAGTATAGCATAGTCGCTGTAAGAATTGTGCATGGAATATACCCTTGTGCAGCGGGGTTTCAATGGTATTATGACCTCAGTAAGTATATCCCGCTCGCCAGGATCCTTGAGGAAATCCTCCAATCGGCGCTCGCCTGCGCTGTAAAGCTTCACCGACGCGTCAAGGGCAAGCAGCAGCGTTATGATATCCGAAAACCCATATCTCGAATACACGTGCGCTCCTATGGTTATGCTGTTGCGCAGCTGTATTCCTATAAGATGGCCAAGTATCTCCGCAAATGCGTCATCGGCAGCCGCAGCTATGTTCCTGTCAAGCTCTATCTTTCTAAGCGGTGTAGTCGCTCCCATGCGTATGAAGTCCGCGCTTTTGTCGATATAGTCAAGGCCGAGATCCATTATATCTATGCCCGTATCGATGAATGTGTCGGTAATTCTGAGGAATGTGCAGCCGGCAAGCAGTTGGTTCTTTTTGCCCTTTTTGAGCAACTCATAAGCCTCCTGCAGAGTCTTAGGCTTTACGTATTTCTTTATCCTCATCAGAACTTACATGCTCCTTTCTCCTTGAGTTCAATCACCCGGAGCATTTTTTCCGGCGTAATGGGTAGTTCATTGGCAATATAGCCGGTAGCGTTGAATATTGCGTTTGCTATTGCGGGGCCGGGGGCGTTGGTCGCTATCTCGCCTATAGACTTTGCGCCGTAGGGTCCGGTAGGCTCGTAGTTCTCGGCAAACATCACTTCCATGCGGGGTATATCCATCTGACAGGGTATCTTGTACTCCTGATAGCACTTGGAAGCCAGGTGTCCGCTGGAAGAATATCTATAATCCTCAAACAGCACCTGGCCGATGCTCTGGACAGAGCCGCCGTTTATCTGAACCATAGCGTTATTTGGGTGCATCACCGAGCCACAGTCCACCGCATTTATACATTCGTCCAGCAGTATTTTGCCGGTCATTCTGTCTATCCTTACGCTCACATAGGTAGCTACAAATGGGCTAGGCGATATTTCGCATCCAAATGAAGCGCTGGCTTCAATGCTGCCTACGCCTCCCACCGACTCATTTATGCGGCTGCAAAATTGGCGGAAGGACATTGACAGACACCCGTCAGCCGTGTGGAACCCCTCCTCGTCAAATGTAAGCTCTGCATCGTCGCTTAGTCCTGCGAACTTACGCGCCTGTTCCTTCATCATGTCCAGCAGTTTTTCCGCTGCACGCTTTACGGTATTGCCGTTAACGTATATGTTTGACGAGCCGAAGGTACCCGCATCGTTGGGTGTTATCTCGCTGTTGCCCGCTATCATTATCACTCGGTTCACGGGCACGTTCAGCGTCTCTGCGGCTATCTGAGATATTACGGTATCTGAGCCTGTACCTATATCACAATGGCCGCTGAAAATGGTAAAGGTGCCGTTCAGATTCACCCTTATGGCGGCGTTGCCCCTGTCCACTCCCGCCACCCCAGAGCCGTGGGCTGCAACGGCCATGCCTACACCATAATAGTACCTGTCGTCTGGCTTTCTATTCTTTTTATTATACCAGTCTATAGCCTTGCGTCCGTTTATGATACACTCCTTCAGTCCTGTGCTGGTAAGATACACCGGCTTGCTGTCGGAATAGCCGTTCATCAGGGGATGGCTATCTCCTACTACGCCTATATTTTCCAGGTGAAACTCGGTTATGTCCATGCCTATCTTATCAGCAGCAATTGCCATGAGCTGATTGAAATTGAAGCTTGCCTGAGGAGCCCCGAAGCCGCGAAACGCACAGCCGGTTATCTTATTGGTATATACGCCGGACTGATGTACATAGAAGTTCTTTATACGGGGATAAAGGGGCAGTATGTTGTGTACGCCCGTGAACATTATCTCGTCCGTTACCTCGCCGTACGCGCCTGCATCAGTAATCCAGTCGGTATACAGCGCCTTTACACAGCCGTCATCGTCAAAGCCTATCTTCGTAGTTATCTCGACTGCATGGCGGGTGCCGGTAGCGCCGAAGCACTCCTTTCGGGTAAGCACCAGTTTAGAAGTACGCTGGGTCTTATGGGTAACGAATGCCACATACCTCTCAGGTATGAGCAAGTTTTTTCCTCCAAACGCACCGCCCACCTGCGACTTAATAATATGCACCTCATGCACTTGCAGCCCTGCCGCTCTTGCTATCGTAAACTGCGATGGAAACGCCGTCTGGAATGGACCCACTACTACATATCGGCCGTTACCGTCGATATAACAGTAGCTGCGGTGAGTCTCAAGCATGGCGTGCGCCTGGCGGCCGGTATATGTGGTTATCTCCGCATGATTGGCACTGGCCGCATACGCAGCTTCAAAGTCACCGTATTTGTATTCTATATCCTTTACCTGATTCTTAGCCGCGTCATAACCGCCCGCATCGTAGCCGCCCGCTCCGCCCGGCTTATGTATCTCATCGAGATGGTCACCATGTACCAGTATATCGCTGCCAAGCGACTTATGTGCATCCATCACAGGCTCCCGTACAGCGTACTTAGGCTTCATTAGCCTTATGGCCATGTTTGCTGCATCCTCAGTCTCCGCCGCTACCAGTGCTATTACGTCGCCCTCGTAGCGTGGGTACTTTGTGATAAGTTCCCTGTCGCAAAGAGGGAACTCGCCGGAACCGCCCGAATGTATGCTGTCCGGGTATACATCATCGTATGTATATACACCTACTACGCCAGGTATCCTTTTAGCCGCAGCTGTATCTATGGATAAAACCTCGGCAAATGGATAAGGGCTGTGCAGCAATTTTATGATAAGGCAGTCCTTAGGCGCCATATCGTCCGCATATATAGGCCCACCCATGGCTATCTGTAAACCCATGAGCCGGCGCTGAGATTTTTTTATAAAGCGATAGTCCTTGTTTTCCATTTATGAATGCCTCTGATGTCTGGTGGGATCTACTTATTTGCAGTCTGGAAAGCCAATACGACCTTAGCCAGCTTACGCCCTATCTCCATAGCGTTAGCTATGCCTATCTCGTCCTCCTGGGCACCCCGGCAGCCCTCGTCTCGGCTCCATACGCTGGCGCCGCCATATATGCCAAGGCCGCCGTTCACGATAGGTATGCCGTTGGTGTTATAGAAGTTATGTATGGTATTGATTGCACTCTCTTGACCGCCGTTGCGCGTACCGCCTACGGCTATGGCGGCGCCGGGCTTGAACAGGTAAAAGTCCCTGTTGTTCTTCGCCACAAGGTAATTAGAACGAAACCTTGAAAAATAAGAGCAAAGCAGGGGCGGTATTGACATATCGAATACCGGCGTGGCTATGAGGTAGCCGTCATAGTTGTCAAAATCGGTAAACAGCGGATCCATGTCGTCATGATAAATGACACATCCCAGATGGTTCTGCTTTACGCAGAGGTTACAGCCGATGCAGGGAGCTATCTTCTTTCCCCTCAGTTCCAGCAGCGCCGTCTCCACTCCCTCTGCCCTTACAGCCTCAAGAGCCTTTTCAAGGGCGTAATATGTCGATTCTTTCCTTGCGCTAGCGCAAATTCCCAATATCTTAGCCATTTGTATTATCTCCTAAACCATGTGGCATCGGTGCTACCCATGCCGGCTTTGCAAATTACATGTTATCCAGTGTGAACTGGTATGCATTGTCGTAGAATATCTTGTTCAACAGAGTCTCGGAATAGTTAAGCTTGAGGAACTCGTTATAGAGGTAATCCATGTCCTGTATCCCATGGAAGCCCATGGGGAACTTGCCGTCTATGCCGTCCATGTCTCCGCCGAAGGCCAATATATCCTGTCCGCCCAGTTCCAGTATGTGCTCGGCGTGTCTTATTACATGCTTGGGCTTGAACACCGGATCGTCCGTCATAAATGTATGGAAGGATATCATGCCCATAAGGCCCTTTTTCTGTATGAGGGCGTGGATCTGATCGTCTGTAAGGTTACGGTGGTGGTCGTATACCTTTCTTGAGTTGGCATGGGAAGCTATGATTGGTTTATTCACCATCTCACATACGTCGTAGAAACCCGCTTCGGACATATGAGCCACGTCTATGACCATACCTTCCGAAAGGTACTGGTTAATTAGCTTCTTTCCTTCAGGTTTAAGCCCCTTGTTCTCGCTGGCGGTGCTGTAGCCATACTGGGTTTCGTGTACGCCCATTATGCACATCACCCTGAATCCCATATCATATGCGCTATAGGCGTATTTGCCCATGCTGGCCACATCTTCCGCTGAGAGAAAAATTGCAGGCTTCTTCTCAGCCGCCGCCCTTTGGATGTCGGCAGAGTTTAGGCAGAATACCATTTTATCCGAGGCCTCGGCCAGTATGCGCCGCACATCGGTGTATAGGCGGTAGAAAGCGTTATCCAGTTCCTCGCCGGGCTTATATGAAGTAAGTTCTACCCAGAGAGCAAAATACTGGCCGTAGTGGCCGTATTTCTGTGTGCGCTCAAGGTCTATATACAAGTCGTTCTTCCAGAGTCCCTGCCCAGATTCTGATACTTCCTTGAGTGTATCTTCGTAAATATCAAAATACTTCATACATCTGCTCCCTTACTCTATTATTTGCATGCTACAAACTTGCCGCGTCCTTTTTTTGCGTTTACCCTGCCGTTGTCATATACCAGTTCGCCCCTTGAGAACACTTTCTTTATCCGTCCCTGGAACTCCATGCCGTCATATACGCTGTAATCGCAGTCTCCTACTATGTCCTTATTGGTATAGATCCATTTTTCATTGGGGTCGATTATGACGAGATCGGCATCGCTGCCCGGCGCTATGCAACCCTTCTGGGGATACATATTGTAAAGCTTTGCGGGATTGGCCGCAGTGAGGTTAGCGAAGCGTTCAAGCGGCATACCCCGCTTCATTACACCCTCAGAGAACATATAATGCATTCTGGACTGTATGCCGTCCACGCCGTAGGGCACGTTATGGTAGTTGCCGTCGCAGGCCCATTTCTCGCTCTTGAGGAATGGGCAGTGGTCCGTAGCTATAAAGTCTACAGTGCCGTTTAATGCGCCTTCCCAGAGAGCGTCCGCATCATTTCGGGAGCGGAGCGGCGGCGCCATTGTGTAAAGCTCGCCGTCTTTTCCGCACATGCGGTCCCTGGTGAACTCCATATAATGAGGACAGGTCTCGACGAAAAAGCTATCGCCCTGGAGAATTTCCTTTTCTTTCTCTGCCAAAGTCTCGCCCGCACTGGTATGGGCTATGCAGATCTTGGCACCGGTGAGCTTATGCAAAGCTATCATATCTCTTACGCTGAGCAGTTCCGCTATATTGGGACGGGTAAGAGAATGCTGAACTATGCCCTTGTCTCCCCTCCCATCTGCCCGTTTTTCCATAATGTCTATTATATCTGGGGCTTCGGAGTGTATCTTGACAACACCTATATCCTTAACGGACTCCATTATCTCGCCGATTGCGCCCCTGTCCAGAAGTGTATCGTCATAATAGGTAAATACCTTGAATGAGGTTATACCTTCCTTTACTATGATATCCAGTTCTTTGAGCTCCTGCTCATAGCGCTGTGTGAAAGTATACTGGAAGGCATAGTCCGCAACGCAATTACTGGCCTGTTCTTTTCTGCGGACTATTATCTCCTTGGGTGATTCCTTTTTTTCTTGGCTTGAACATACAAAATCCACGATAGTAGTGGTACCGCCCGCGAGAGCAGCCATGGTGCCGGTGTAGCAGTTGTCTGCCGGGTGTACAGGCATATCGTCATAGCCATCAACAAGATGTACATGGGCATCTATGCCGCCTGGGAAAATGATGCAGTCCTTTGCGTCCACTATTTCGCACTCCGCGCTGTTTATGGGGCTTGCAGGATCGAGTATTGCCTTAATCCTTCCCTCTTCGCCCATGACGATGCTGCATTCGCATGCGCCGCCCGGAAGGACCGCCTTGCCGTTTACTATCGCTTTGTCTGGCATTAGTTCACTCCTCCTAAAGTATCAGATAAAAAATACAGTCAAATCTCTCCCGCCAAGCGGGAGCCTCCACGGTTAGTCTACTGTTTTTTGCCGTATTATATTGTGTTCAAAAGGCTGTACAGTATTATTGGATTTACATTTCTGCTGCTATTGTAATCGTTTTCGTCATGTTTTGCAATATATTTTTAAACCGTTTGCGTTATTTCAAAATTTCGCGTTAGTATATTTCTTCATATTTGACGCCTGTTTTACTGCATTTTTAGTGTTTTATCCCTGTTTGAATCATTTCTGGCTTTCCCATTGTTCATTTAAATTTCGTTGACTTTAATAGAATTTTGCTATATGCTTATATATACTTCAACGTAACCGATTACTATAATAATGCAAGGTGATATTTTGTGATTACTGGTAACACCCTTTGGCCCGATACTATAGGCGGGGATTTAATCCTGGAGAACATAGACGGCGCCCCCAGACATATATTTAGAGGAGCTCCCTCTGATTTTTATGAAATGCTGCTCTTCACCTGTGCCAAGCATCCCGACAAGGTTTTCATAGTAAATGAAAACGGCAGAAAATACACCTTTTCGGACATTCTCAGGCTTACGGACGACTTTGCAGGCTATCTCTATAATAAGATAGGTATACGTCACGGCGCCAAGGTCTCTGTAATGCTTTACAACGGCGTTGAATTCTGTGTTGCATTTATGGCTATTATAAAAATTGGCGCTATTTGCATTCCCCTACCCACCAAATACCGCAAAGCCGAAATAAGCTCCATGGTAAAACGATGTCACCCATCTGCCGTAATATGCGAAGACGTTTTTTCAAGCTGGTTTGACGAATATATTGCCGCTGCCCCAAATACCACGGTGGTATTTTCGGAAAACAGCATAAACGATTACGGTTTTTCCGGGCTTGAACCCTGCGGCATGGCGCCCTACGGCGGTCACGCTCAGGACCCGGTAATAATAATGTACACCTCCGGTACCACCTCCCAAAGCAAGGGCGTAATCATACGCAACTACAGCGCTGTGCACGCCGTCCTTTGCTACAAGAGAATATTTTCCCTCACCGAAAAGGACAGTTCGCTGATATCCATACCCATATACCACGTTACGGGGCTCATAGCCCTCTTCGGTGTTTTTCTCTGCTGCGGCGGTACTCTTTACCTGCACAGATACTTTAACGCCGAGCGCATGCTCAAGGATACGTACGACGGAGGCATCACCTTCTGGCACGCTTCCCCCACGGTATATTCCCTTTTGATGCAGCATCAAGCTGAATACCACAGTCTGCCCACCCTCCGCACCATAGCCTGCGGGGGCGGATATCTGCTTAAGGCAAAGATAGAGCAACTGCACAACTGGCTGCCGCATACCGCTATACGCACGGTATATGGACTTACCGAGACCTCATCGCCTGCAACAATCTTTCCCTGTGATGTGTCCTCAGACCCGCACATAGGCTCATCCGGCATACCCATACCAGGCCTTTCTGTGCGTATAACCGATGACGATGGAAACGAGCTTCCGGATCGTTCCGTAGGTGAGATATGCATGAAAGGCACGGTAGTACTGGAATCCTACTTTCAGCTCAATATCGATAAAATCAAAGACGGCTGGCTAAAATCCGGCGATCTGGGCTATCTGGATGGCAACTACCTCTTTGTAGTGGACAGAAAGACCGATATGATAAACCGCGGCGGGGAAAAGATATGGTCCTCAGATGTAGAAAATGAGCTGCTGCGCATACCCGGCATAATAAGCTGCGCGGTGGTAGGCATACCCGACGATATTTACGGCGAGGTTGCCGCAGCGCTTGTGCAGCTTGTTCCCGGTGCAAAGCTTACCGAGGATTCCATACGTCAGAATCTCAGAAAGCGCATGGCACAGTTCAAGGTTCCGGCAAAGATATGTTTTACCGACGAGATACCTCTTACCGAAAACTCCAAGGTAGATAAAAAGTACATACGCGAACTGCTTCAGAAAAACTCGAAGTGAGGGAAAACCTATGAGAAAGCCTGTTTTTATCACCGGCCCGGAAGCTGCGGCCATGATACGCGACAATTCCACAATAGCTACCATCGGCATGACGCTGGTATCTGCCTCCGAAACTATACTCAAAGCCATTGAGAACAGTTTTCTTGAAACCGGCAGCCCCTGCGGCCTGACTCTGGTACATTCCTGCGGCCAGAGCGACCAGGACAGGGGCATACAGCATTTTTCCCATGAGGGAATGCTTGCCGGCATAATCGGCGGTCACTGGGGCCTTCAGCCCAAAATGATGCAGCTCATATCCGAAAACAAGATATTTGCATATAACCTACCTCAGGGCCAGTTTGCACAGCTGTACCGCAGTATGGCGGGCGGCGAACCCGGCAAGATAACCAAAGTAGGACTTGGCACCTTCATAGATCCCCGCATGGGCGGCGGCAAAATGAACCAGCGTACCCGCTCCATGCCGGATATAGTCGATGTAGTCACCATCGACGGTAAGGAATACATGCGCTATAAGCCCATACCCTTGGACTACTGCATTATCCGAGGCACCTACGTGGACGAATTGGGCAACCTCACCACCGATGAGGAAGCCATGCAGTTGGAGGTGATCTCCGCTGTACTGGCCTGCAAGAAGTTCGGCGGGAAGGTCATAGCTCAGGCCAAGTACAAGGTACGCGCCGGAACTCTGCACTGCAAGCGCGTTACCGTCCCCGGCGTGTTCATAGACGCCGTAGTCATCTGCCCAAACCCCGATGAGGACCACAGGCAGACCCACAGTTTCGCCTTTAACCCCGCCTACTGCGGCGATATCAAGACGCCCATGGATAGCTCCGACGTGCTTCCCATGACAATGCGCAAGGCCATAGGCAGGCGCGCCCTTATGGAAGTCAAGGAAAACGACATACTCAACGTAGGTACCGGCATCCCCAACGATGTCATAGGCCCCATAATAGCCGAGGAAGGAATGGGTCAGGATGTTACCATAACCGTGGAATCCGGCATATACGGCGGCGTTCCAATGGGTGGTATAGACTTCGGTATCGCCAAGAACAACTACGCTCTGCTCCGCCACGACGACCAGTTCGACTTCTACAACGGTGCGGGCGTTGACGTGACATTTATGGGCGCAGGCGAAATAGACCGTGTCGGCAGCGTAAATGCTACCCTGCTCGGCCCCCGCCCTACCGGTGCAGGTGGCTTTATAGACATAACTGCAAATGCAAAGCACATAGTGTTCTGTATGGCTTTCACTGGCAAAGGTCTAATCTGCTCCTACGAAGGCAATAAACTCAACATACTGAAAGAAGGAACCCTCATAAAATTCGTAAACAAGCTGCAACAGGTATCCTACAACGGCGATATAGGTAGAGCAAAAACTCAGCGCGTGACCTACGTCACCGAACGCGCGGTATTCGAATTGCAGCGCGATGGCCTAGTGCTTACCGAAATAGCCCCCGGCATCGACCTTCAAACCCAAATACTGGATCTCATGGAGTTCAAACCAATGATAAGCCCCGCTCTCAAGACTATGGACGCTTTTCTGTTCCGCGAAGGCACCCCCATAGGCATAAGAGACTACGTTTTGAATAAAGGCAAATAAACCTAAATCATACGGAGGAATAAAAAATGAGACTTGAAGGAAAAGTTGCTATCGTTACGGGCGCAGGCCGCGGCCTTGGACGCGGTATAGCCCGCAAGCTGGCCCAAGAGGGTGCAAAAGTAGTCATCGCCGACGTTACTCCCGCCGATGACGCTGTGAAGGAACTGCTGGACGCCGGCCATGAGGCATGTGACTTCTCCGTCGACGTAAGCGATCAGGAGCAGATGGCGGCCCTTGTAGCTTTCGCCATAAAAAAGTATGGTACACTGGACATCATGGTAAACAATGCCGGCATCAACCGCGACGGCATGCTACACAAGATGCCTCGCGAGAACTGGGACAAAGTAATCGCAATAGACCTTACAGGCACCTTTTTCGGCACACAAGAGGCCATCAAATACATGCGCACCAAGAACTACGGCAGGGTGATCAACATATCCTCCGGCAGCTGGCTTGGCAACATAGGTCAGGCCAACTATGCGGCGGCAAAGGCAGGCGTAGTAGGTCTCACAAAGACCGCCGCCCGCGAAAATGCGCGCAAGGGCATCACCTGCAACGCTATTTGCCCCGGCTTCATAGAGACCGACATGACACTCAAGCTCAAGGAAGTCAACGATGGCGCAGCGTGGGACAGCATGGTACAGCGCATACCCATGGGATACGCAGGTAAGCCCTCCGACGTAGGAAACCTGGTAGCCTTTCTGGCTTCCGACGAAGCCGCCTACATCACCTCCGAGGTCATAAACGTGGGCGGCGGAATGATAGTATAACTAGTTTGGTAAGGAGTTCACAGAAAATATGAAAGACGTAGTAATAGTAAGCGGAACAAGGACTCCCGTAGGTTCTTTCGGCGGCACCCTTAAGGACGTATCTGCCATTGACATGGGCGCCATGGTTGTTGCTGAGGCAGTAAAGCGCGCCGGCATTACTCCCGGAGACGTAGATGAAGTCATCGTAGGCCAGGTGGGCCAAATAGCCGAGAACGGATTTATTGCCCGCGCAGTAAGCCTTGAAGCAGGCCTTCCCCAGGAAACTACCGCCTACTCCGTAAACCGCCAGTGCGGTTCCGGCCTCCAAGCCATTCTTGAAGCCTATATGGAGATACAGACAGGCTTTGCCGATGTAGTAGTATCAGCTGGTACCGAGAACATATCCCAGCTACCCTATTACGTAAAGGACGCGAGATGGGGAGCACGCATGGGGCATAAGACCTTTGAAGATGGCGTTATAGACATTCTCACCTGGCCCCTCGGTCCTTACCACAACGGTGTTACCGCCGAAAACGTGGCCCGCGAGTATCATGTCACCCGCGAACAGCAGGACGCCTTCGCCCTGGAGAGCCATCGCCGCGCCGTAGAAGCTATCGATGCCGGCAAATTTAAGGACGAGATACTGCCCATAGAGATAAAGGACCGCAAAGGCCACGTTACCATATTTGATACCGACGAGGGCCCCCGCAGGGGACTAACCATCGAAAAACTTCAAAAACTGCGTCCATGCTTCGTAGACGGCGGCACAGTCACCGCAGGCAACTCTTCCAGCCTTAATGACGCTGCTGGAGCAGTAGTCATAATGTCTGCTGATAAGGCCAAAGAACTCGGCGTAAAGCCTCTGCTCAAAATCGAAGGCCTTGCGGTGGCTGGTTTTGACGGTGCGCTCATGGGCTACTCTCCCAAACTCTCCAGCGAGAAGCTTGCAAAACAGCTTAACCTTGACCTCAGGAGCATAGACATGTTTGAAATAAACGAAGCCTTCGCGAGCCAGTCCGTGGCAGTTTCCCGTGATCTCGGTCTTGATATGTCCAAGGTAAACATCTACGGTGGCGGTATCTCAATAGGCCACCCAATAGGAGCTACCGGCTGTATCCTCACCGTAAAGGTGCTCTACGAACTCTGCCGTTCCGATAAAAAGGACGCCATGATAAGCATGTGCATAGGCGGTGGTCAGAGCATATCAATGTATGTTACCAAATGTTAAGCCTTTCCGGTTTTTTGTCCGCATCCGTATAAGGCGTTTTTCGCTGCCCGTCCCTCTCGGACGGGCATTATTAGCATTGTAAAAACAGCATCCTGATGTTCGTTTTGGTAGTCATGCTGTTGTTTTATGTTCTATTAAACGTTCTTTCTTTACTCTTTGCAAGGCAGAGTATTATCACTACAGTAAATACTGCGGCGATGACCACATACGCCCTGTAGCTGCCGGCATAGCTGCCGGTGGTATCGCATATATGCCCGCTGAACACGGGGCCCATCGCCGCCGCTATACCCGTAACCGCCATAAACGTTCCGTTTACCCTGCTGAAGGACCTCTCGCCGAAAGCTGCCATAGCGATTATCGGGATGGCCACCGAGCCGAAGGCAAACCCGAGGGAGAACAGAGCTATCTCGCATATGATGGGCAGAGTGCCGGGCATGAGCAGCCCCGCCACAACGGCCCCCGCCAGAAAAGCACCTGAAAGCGCCGTGCCCACTATGTTGCCAAGCTTGTCGTATATCCAGCCCAGCGATATCTTTCCTACTGCCAAGGAGGCCATATTGCCTGATACCACAGCCGAAGCCACGGATATGGGATAGCCGAGGTCCGACATATAGGCCGCGAACGTGCCTGCAAAGCCTGTATTTACAAAGCTCAGCGCGGAAAGGCCTATGGCTATTGCATAGAATCTCGGACTTCTGATTATATCGTGGAAGTACATTCCCTCCGGTTCGCTGATGTGCCGGGCCGCTTCATCGGCGTTTCTTTCTCCGTAAGGCAACAGGCCCTTTTCCTCCGGTTTATCCCTCACAATAAATGAGCCGGGTATTACCGCAAACGCAACTATTATGCTCATTATGGCAAAACATTCCCGCCAGCCCACCGTCTCTATAAGCCTGCCAACCACTGGGCTGAACAGCATTCCGCCTATTCCGGTGCCCATATATGTAAGGCCTATCACGAAGCCCGTCCGCTTGTGGAACCAGTTGCTGAGTATTATTGCATATGGAACGTATGCGAGGAGCCACATGGCGCAGCCTGCTACGGCGCTTATAATATAAAACTGCCAAAGTTTATCCGCAAAGAAATAGCAAAAGTAGGCTGCGCTCAGCGTCACCGCGGCGACGCGCATGGACTTTTTTACGGGTATGGCCTGATAAAGGCTCGATGATACGGCGGATACCAGCATGCCCCCCGCCGAATACAGCGTGGACATGAACGCCCCCGCCTTACGGGTAAAGCCCAATTCGCTGCATATGGGCACTACGTAAAGCGAAATGCAGTTATTCACTATACCATAGGACATCATCATTATCACGCCCACGGCCACTATTATCCAACCGTAATATATCTTCTTCCTTCCAATAACCATACAGCACGACCGTCTTTCCGAATTGCTTCTTCAGCCTATTTGTTGTATTAAGCTTATTTGCTCATAACCGTAATTGTAATGATACCACACCTATCTCAACCTTTAAAGGGTTTTCCTTGCCAAATAACGCGGCGGCATTATAATGGATAATGGAGTATGTTATACGCCATCATTCACAGAAACGGATCAATCGATACATGAAACGACTTACTATAGGGATACTTGCTCATGTGGACTCGGGCAAAACCACACTTTCCGAGGGGCTGCTCTACTGCGCGGGAATGCTTAGGAAACTCGGCCGAGTAGACCACGGCGACGCCTTTCTCGATACCCATGCGCTGGAAAAATCCCGTGGCATAACCATCTTTTCCAAGCAGGCACGGCTCCTGTATGGGGACTGTGAATTCACGCTGCTGGACACCCCGGGCCATGTGGACTTTTCCGCCGAGACCGAGCGGACGCTAAGCGTGCTGGACTACGCCCTGCTGGTGGTCAGCGGCTCGGAGGGCATACAGCCCCATACCGAGACGCTGTTCAAGCTGCTCTGCCGGTACAGCGTGCCCACCTTTGTATTTATAAACAAAATGGATATAGCCCACCTCAGCCGTCAGGAGCTCATGGGCGGGCTTAAAAAGATGGGCGACTGTTTTATAGATTTCTCTGCCGGTGTCCCAAAGGAGGAATTTTACGATGGCCTTGCCATGTGCAGCGAGGATATGATGGAACAGTACCTCGATACAGGTACAGTGCCGGCCGACGCCATACGCCAGTCCATACGGCAGCGGCAGGTGTTCCCCTGCTTCTTCGGTTCCGCGCTGAAGCTGGAGGGCATAAAGGAGCTGCTTGCCGGTCTGGAGGAATACACCGCGGAGCCGCCCAGAGGCGATGAATTCGGAGCACGCGTATTCAAAATATTCGACGATCCTCAAGGCGCCCGTCTGACACACATGAAGATAACCTCCGGCTGCCTCAAGGTAAAGGACGTACTGCACGGCAGCGGCTGGGCTGAAAAGGCGGATCAGATACGCATCTATTCCGGTGCAAAGTACCAGACGGTGGATCAGGCGCCGGCAGGCATGGTCTGCGCCGTTACAGGCCTTACCGCGGCTCACCCCGGCGATGGGCTTGGAGCTGAGGCAGGCGCACCTTCCCCCGTACTGGAGCCGGTGCTCGCCTACCGTGCGGTGCTGCCTGAAGGCGTGGATGCTCACAAGGCTCTTTCCGCGCTGCGAAAGCTCGAGGACGCCGACCCGGCGCTGCATGTGACATGGAACGAAGGGCTGCAGGAAATTCGCGTGCAGCTCATGGGCGAGGTGCAGCTGGAGATAGTCCAAAGCCTGCTTAAAGAGCGCTTCGGCATCGACATAGGCTTTGACCAGGGCGGCATACTTTACAAAGAGACCATAACCTCAACGGTAGAGGGCGTGGGCCATTACGAGCCGCTGCGCCACTACGCCGAGGTACATCTGCTGCTTCAGCCCCTTGAGGCCGGCGGCGGCCTCGTTTTCTCAACCGGCTGCAAGGAGGACGAGCTGGACAAAAACTGGCAGCGCCTGATACTTACCCATTTAAAAGAAAAGACCCACTTGGGCGTGCTGACAGGCTCCCCCATAACCGACATGAGCATCACCCTTGTGGCAGGCAAAGCACACCTGAAGCATACCGAGGGCGGCGATTTCCGCCAGGCCACATACCGGGCATTGCGTCAGGGGCTAATGCAGGCTGAAAGCAAGCTGCTGGAGCCATGGTACAGCTTCAGTCTGCAGGTACCGCAGGAATGCGTAGGCAGGGCCATGAACGACCTGCAGGCCATGGGTGCCAGCTTCGCCCCTCCTGAGCAGCGTCAGGAGGACGCCGTGATATCCGGCACCGCGCCGGTCATAAAGCTGCAGGGCTACCCCGCCGTACTTACCGGCTGCACAAAGGGCCGGGGCAGGCTTTCCTGCGAGGGCGCCAAGTATCTCCCCTGCCACAACAGCGACGAGGTCATTGCCGCAATAGGCTACGACCCGGAAAGCGACACGGACAACCCGGCGGATTCCGTATTCTGCTCCCACGGCGCGGGTCACACCGTAAAGTGGAACGCAGTATTCGACAATATGCATATTCCCGCCGTGCTCCGGCCAAAGCATGAGCCGGAGCATAAGCATGCCGTCCCCATCCTCTCAAAATCCGATGAGGAGGAGCTTATAAGGATATACGAACGCACCTACGGCCCCATCCGCAGCAATCCCATCGCCGCATTCCGTCCCAGCGTATCTGTTCAGTCCCAGGGTTTCCGCCTCCCGGAAGCCGCAGAAACAGGGCCTGAGTACCTGCTGGTAGACGGGTACAACATAATTTTCGCCTGGGACGACCTTGCGGCCATCGCAAAGGAGGATATGGATCTCGCCCGCAGCAGGCTCGTGAACCTGATGTGCAACTACAGGGGTCTGCACAGGTGCGAGGTCATACTGGTATTCGATGCGTACAGGATAAAAGGCAATACCGGCTCCTTTGAAAAGGTAAACAACATAAGCGTGGTATATACCAAAGAGGCGGAAACGGCCGACAGCTATATTGAGCGCACCACCCACGAACTCAGCAAAAACTACCGGGTACAGGTGGCTACCTCCGACCGTATGGAGCAGCTTATCATAATCGGCAACGGGGCCATGCGCATATCCGCCGATGCATTCAGGAAAGAAGTGGACCGCACCGAGGCCGTAATGCGGGAGCTTATGGCGGAAAAGGCCAACGGCGGGCAAAAGCTAATGGAGGGCAAAATAAGCCGTGATAATAAAACCTGATGACATTAAGGCGGTAAGCGCCCTGTTTGACGGCTGGGAGGAAACCCTCGTATACTCCTGCCTAGAAGGTACCATGGGAGAAATATACTCCACACGTGACGGCCTGTCAGCCATGGCCATGATAAACGACTTTTGCTTTCTCTCCGGCGCGCCCTCAGGCGAGCTTGCGGCGTTCAGGCCGGAAAACCGCGGCGGCTTTATCATAATGGTACCGCAGAACGAAGGATGGGCCCAGATTATAAAATCCGTATACGGCCGCCGCTCGGCTCTGCTTACCCGCTATGCCACAAAGAAAAATACCGTTTTTGACACAGTAAGGCTCCGAAATCTGGCGGCGCCTCCGGAGGGTTATCGCATAGAAATGATAGGCCGGCATATATACGAGGCCTGCCTTAACGACGGCTGGAGCCGGGATCTCGTATCCGCATTTGGCAGTTACAAATCTTTCTCCGCCCACGGCATAGGCTGCGCCGTGCTATTCGGGGATACCATAGTCTCCGGTGCTTCCAGCTATTCGTACTACAGTGGCGGCATCGAAATAGAGATAGACACTCGGGCGGATTTCCGCCGGCGCGGCCTTGCTCTCGTCTGCGGGGCGCGGCTGATACTCGAATGTCTCGATCGCGGCCTTTACCCAAGCTGGGACGCCCAGAATTTAGACTCCCTTTCCCTAGCTAAAAAGCTTGGATACGAATTCAGCCACGAATACCCGGCGTATGAAATATTTGATTACTGATTTAAGAGAGGCTCCTTGGAGCCTCTTCTGCCGTGTTTTTTATTTACTGCCTGCTTTCGCACCAGTTGAATATGTCATCGAACACCCTCTCTTTATCCGTCTCGTTTAGTATCTCGTGGCGGTCGTTTTCGTAGAGCTTCAGGGTAACGTCGTTTATTCCGTCAGCCTTGTACATTTCATATACCCTCTTTACGGCCTTGCCGAATTCGCCTACCGGGTCGCAATCCCCCGCTACCATGAGTATGGGCAGGTCTTTCGGTATTTTTTCAACATTCTCCTTACGATTTACGTAATATACCGTCTTGAGGAAGTCATAATATGCCTTCAGGGTAAACTTGAAGGTGCATCTGGGCTCGGAATAGTAGAACCTCACTATTTCGGTATCCTTTGTGAGCCAGCTGTTTTCGGGGTGAGTACCGTCCATATCGAACTTCTGAAAATCACCGGAAAAAAACAGCTTTTCCATAAAGGGGCTTCGGTATTTCCAGCCCTTGAACGCGGCAATGGCTTTACATACCGCCATGCCCAGCTTTGCTACGGCGTCGGGGTTCGCACCTGTGCCCATGATAACAGCGCCCGATAGTCCCCCTCCGTATACGCTGAGGTATCGTCTGAGAAGGTATGAGCCCATGCTGTGGCCCAGCATGAAGTAGGGCTTATCCGGCTCCTGAGACAGCGTTCTGAGTTTATTCATATCCCCTATTAATATCTCCGGGCTTTCGCCGTCCGCAAAATAGCCCCAATCCTCCGGCGTCTTTGCAGTTTTCCCGTGACCAAGATGATCGTGACCGACTACCATATAGCCCTTATCCGCCAGGAATGCCGCGAAGGGTTCATACCGTTCTATGAACTCTATCATGCCGTGAGATATCTGAAATACCGCCCTGTAATCTCCGTTATCCGGCAGCCACCTTACGGCATGTACGTCCGTCTTTCCGTCGCCGGATAAAAATGTAAATTCCTGCTTTACCGCCATATTCTCTCCTTTACTTGGCCCAGCCCCTGCTGCGGCCTACCGCCTTGTGCCAGTTGTCCATGAGCCGCCTGCTCTCCTCCCCGGTCATCCTCGGCTCGAAGGTATTGTCGCATATCCAACTCTTACGTATCTCCTCCCGGCCGCTCCATACGCCTGTGGCAAGGCCTGCTAGGTATGCAGCGCCCAGCGCCGTGGTCTCGCGTATCTTTGGGCGGTACACCTGTTTTTGCAGTATGTCCGCCTGGAACTGCATCAAAAAGCCATCCCGGCTGGCGCCGCCGTCAGCCCTGAGGCCCTTTAAAGGCAGCCCCGTATCAGCCTCCATTGCCAGCACAAGATCCGCAACCTGATAGGCTATGGACTCCTGGGCCGCCCGGATTATATGCTCCCGCTTTGTACCGCGGGTAATGCCTATTATGCTGCCGCGGGCGTACATGTCCCAATAGGGCGCGCCAAGTCCCGTAAATGCCGGCACAAGATACACGCCGCCATTATCCTTGACCTTTTGGGCATAATACTCCGCATCACGGCTCTCCGCAAAAAAGCGCATCTCGTCCCTGAGCCACTGTATCACCGCACCGCCCACGAATACCGATCCTTCAAGCGCGTACTCCACCTTGCCGTCAAGGCCTATGCCTATGGTGGTTATAAGGCCGTTTTTGCTCATGAAGGGCTTGTCGCCCGTATTCATCAGCAGAAAGCAGCCTGTGCCGTAGGTATTCTTTGCGTCGCCCGGTTTAAAGCAGGCCTGACCGAAAAGCGCCGCCTGCTGATCGCCGGCGATTCCCGCTATAGGCACTTTACAGCCCTGAAAATCCGTATAGCCGTATACCTCGCTGCAATAGCGCACCTCGGGCAGCATGGCCCGTGGAATATCCAGCGCCTTGAGCAGCGTGTCGTCCCAGTCCAGCCTGTGTATATCGAACAGCATAGTGCGGGAAGCGTTGGTGTAATCCGTGACGTGTACCCTGCCGCCTGTGAGCTTCCAGAGAAGCCATGTGTCAACGGTGCCGAAGAGTATCTCGCCCCGTCTTGCCCGCTCCCTGGCGCCCTCCACCCGGTCCAGTATCCATTTTATCTTGCTGCCGGAAAAATAGGCGTCCGGCACAAGGCCGGTAACGTTCTTTATATGCTCCCCGAGACCTTCCTTCAGCAAGCCGTCCACTATGTCCGCCGTTCGCCTGCACTGCCAGACTATTGCATTATATATGGGCTTTCCGGTATTCCTGTCCCAAAGCACCGTCGTCTCGCGCTGGTTGGTTATGCCTATTCCGGCGATCTCCTCCGCCGAAACGCCGGACTGCGCCACGGCCTCCATCATCACGCCGTACTGTGAGGACCATATCTCCATAGGGTCATGCTCTACCCAGCCCTCCTGAGGGTATATCTGGGTAAATTCCTTCTGGCACACGCTTATCATGTTCTGATCCCGGTCAAAGAGTATGGCGCGGGAGCTGGTAGTTCCCTGATCCAACGCCAGTATGTATTTTTTATCCATGGCAATTCCTCCGGCGGATATGTTTATCTGATAAGATGTATGAATTATACCACAGCAGTCCCGCCAATGCAAAAAGAGCCGAAAAATCCGGCCCTTTTATCCCACTCGTCCAATATTCTACTGTTTATCCTCGTCAAACCACAGCTCTACCTTGAACAGATCGCCGTCCAGTGAAAGCTTTAGTTTCCCTTTCATAAGCTCTGTCAGGCTTTCCGCTATGCTGAGGCCCAGACCGCTGCCGCCCCTGCTTCTGGATTCGTCGCCCTGAACAAAGCGCTCTAAAAGCTCCTCCACAGGTATATTCAGCTGCTGCTGTGATATATTCTTGAAGCTTACCACTGCCCTGCCGTTTTCCGTCCTCGCCTCAAGGTACGCCCTGGTGCCCGGCATGCCGTGCTTGCATATGTTTTGCAGTAAATTCTCTACCACCCGCCACAGCAGCCTGCCGTCCGCCCTTACGTATATGTCCTCCTCGGGCATATTCACTACCGGCGTTATGTTTACAGCCTCCATGCGTTCGCCGTACTCAGCCGAGGACTGGCGCAGCAGCTCGGAAATATTTACCCGCTCCATGTTTACATTCAGAGCGCCGGACGAGGCCTTTGATGCGTCTATCAGGTCTTCCGTAAGCTTTTTGAGTTTTTTGCTCTGGCGGGCTATGGTATCTATATATTCCTTCGCCTTTTCGTCCTGTATGTCCTCCTTCTGCAGCAGGTCTATGTATGTGACTATGGAGGTAAGCGGCGTCTTCAGGTCGTGGCTCACGTTTGTTATAAGCTCTGTCTTGAACCGTTCGCTCTTCATGCGCTCGTTTACCGCTATGGCCATGCCCCGGCCTATGCTGTTGAGGTTCTCTCCGTGCTCGCGGAATTCGCGCTTCATGTCCGAGGTATCCACACAGTAGCTAAGGTCGCCGTTGGCCATAGCCTGCCCCGCCGCACTCAATGTGCGCATCTGCCTTATCATGTTAAGCAGGAGGTACAGCGCGCCGCCGTTTACGGCGATCAGAAGCAGGAATGCAAGGAAGCCTCCGCGGGTAAAAAATCTGTATGAGAGCAGTGCGTTAATCAGCAAGTATCCGGCAAAGGCCAGCGAGAACCGCCATGCCCCGCTTATGCTGCTCAGCATGCTGCTGGCGCCCATTCCCACGCCTGTGCAAAGCCTGTATATCAACGTGTTTTTGAACAGCGTACCGGTCTTTATGCGGGCTGCGGTGGTCATACACAGGGCCATGAACACCCCGGCAAGGCAGGCCATGATCAGCGCCGCCGCCACAGCCTTTACGGTGTTCAGCCCATATGCCGCACATTCCACAAGCATTGTGCACAGGCCGGTTCCCAGGAGGATCGCCGAGGGCAGGTACAGGTCGTAAGGTATCTTATCCTGCCGCTGCGGCACGTATTCCTCCGTGCCGCTCTTATGGGCCGCGGAGCAGAGCAGGAACACGAAGCACCCAAGGGCAGTAATCCCCGCGATAAAGCCGTACACCATCATGCTGTTGCGGTTTTTGTAGGCGAACTCCTTAAATCCCGTCTTGTCTGTCATAATGGCATTTGTGCCGTCTATGGCATAGTCCCATTCGTCTCCCTCTGTGGTGAAGGTCACGTTCAGCCCTGTCTTGTACCACTCTTTGGAGTAGCAATATACCACACCTGCAATGCAACAGGCCAAAATAGCTGTCATGACGCAGAATAGGCAGAATGCCACGGCCCGCGCCCAGAATTTATGGGTAAGGTTGTTATCCTTCATTTTTGCCTCCATTCAGCTTGTAGCCTTTGCCCCAGACCACCTTTAAATATCTCGGGTTGCCGGGATCTATCTCGAGCTTTTCCCGTATATGCCGTATGTGCACCGCTATGGTGCCCTCCGCTCCTATGGGCACGTCGTTCCATATCTTCTGATATATTTCTCTCGATGAAAAAACCTTGCCCGGGTTTTGCATCAAAAGCTTTAATATCTCATATTCCGTAGGGGTAAAAGAAACCGGCTCGCCGCAGAGCGTCACCTGCTTCGCATCATCGTCCAGCTCTATATCGCCTACGCGCAAGGACTTGGGAGGCTGCAGCTTTATGCCGCCGAGATATGCATAGCGACGAAGCTGCGCCTTTACTCTTGCTATCACCTCCAGCGGATTGAAGGGTTTTGTGACGTAGTCGTCCGCCCCTACCGTAAGGCCCGCCACCTTGTCCATATCCTCTCCCTTGGCTGTGAGCAGTATCACCGGCACATTGCTTTCCTGCCTTATTCTTGCCGTAGCCGTCATTCCGTCCATGAGGGGCATCATTATGTCCATGAGCACAATGTGTATATCATCTGAGGCAAGCTTATCCAGCGCCTCCTTGCCGTTTGACGCCTCCAGCACGCCGTAGCCTTCGCCGTTTAAATATATCCTGAGGGCGTTTCTTATGTCCCTGTCGTCGTCACATACCAGAATGTTGTACATTCCCTCACCTCCACATACCAAAGGATAGCAGATAATACCTTAATAAAAAACCGGTAAAATCCTTAAGACTTTATTAAACCACAAAACAGCTCCAAATCAAAGGGCCTCCCTTAATTCCGGGAGGCCTCAGAGTGTCAAAAAAGTGGCTGAACGCCACTTTTTTGAGTTTTCTCATTCGGTGCTTGCGCCTATGGCGCGGCCAGCACCTCATGCAGGGAAAGCCTTGCTACGCAAGCGCCTTTTGCGGATTTGCCGCACATGTCGCCAAATCCGAATAAAGCCATAAGGGGCTGCGGCCCCTTATCAACCCTGGGGTTTTTTGACAGACTGTGGCCTCCCTTAATTCCGGGAGGCCTTATGTCACTGTTTTCCGTATTTCGCATTTATATCCTTTACCGTCTGCTCATGGCGCGCTTCTTCCTGCGCCAGCTCGCCCTCCAGCTTTGCCCGCTCTGCCTCCAGCTCGCTTTTTACCTGTTCCAGCGCCTCGTAATACTCCGGGTCATCCGAGGGCTTCTCGAGCAGTATGTTTAAGCTTTGCCTGCATGTCCCTATGCTTCTTTCGTACCGCGCGTTTATCTCCCTTTCCCGTTCATCGTGCCCGGCGTTTTCTGCAGCCAGCTCGTCGCTGTACTTTTCTTCCAGTGCGTCCGGCGTGGGCTCCGGCGTGTTTGTAGGTCGAGGCGTCCACGTTGCGACAGGCGTGGGTTTCGGCGTGGGCAAGGGCGTTGGCAGAGGCGTAATAGCAGGCGTCGGCGTAGCTGTGGGCAGAGGCGTGGGGGTAACGTCGGGCAGCGCTGTAGGCTTTGCGCTTTTCTTTGGCCTTTGCTCCTGCTTTTCCTCGGCTTTCCCCACGCCGTCATATGTGACTTCCTCCGGGGCGTATACGGAATTTGCCTCATTACCGGTATCGGCGGGTATATGGTTTTGGCTCTGAGAAAGAACGCTCTCAGGCTGCCTGCCTGAATCCACCAACACTATTTCCACGTATTTATCATTATACGTGCAGCCTGAAAACACCTCCAGCCCAGCGGCAATGCAAAAGGATAAAATTACTGCGTTTCTGAAGCTCATAATCTCCGTCCTCAATAAATGCGGCAAAATGATGAATAAATCGACATGTCATGTAAACGTTATTTACATGATATAACCTTTTGCTCCACAATTCAATTACAAATCCATAAAAATACCCCCTGCCGGTAAAAAAGCAGGAGGCAAATGTGTTTTATCTTTTTTCGGTAAGCTTTCGGAGTATGTCGCCGGGCTTTAATTCCTGTTTGCAGCCTATATACAGCTTCTCCTTTGGATGCGGCGTACTCTGCACCCTTTCGCCAGCCTCGTTTGTTATGCCGCTCACCTTAAAGCTGCGGCCTATGTCGCCGGGGGAAAGTATGGAAAGCTCCTCGCCGTCATAAAACTTGTTGCGCTGAGCCACAAAAGCGGTCCCAGTCTTGCCGTCATAGGATATCACCACCGCGGCTATGGCTCCGTCCGCTACGTAACCGCCGCTGCGGGTCTCCTGACCTTCAGCGCCGGGATCGCCAAATGCAAAGCCGGTGGTATAGGGCCGATGGGACGCAAGTTCCAGCTCCCGCATCACGGAAGCGGGCACCTTATATTCCCTGCCCTCGTCGAGGCTGCGCTTATACTCGTCAATGGCCATTCGGTAGGCGTTCACCACTGTGGCCACATAGGCGATGGACTTCATGCGGCCCTCTATCTTGAGGCTCATTATGCCTGCATCCACTATCTCCGGTATGTACTCTATGAGGCGCATATCACGGGAGTTCATGATAAAGCTGCCGCGCTCGTCCTGCTCTATCGTAAAGTACTCGCCGTTTGAGCCCTTTTCCCTTAGTTCATACTGCCAGCGGCAGGGCTGGGCGCATTCGCCCCTGTTTGAGTCCCTGCCGTTTATGTAGTTACTCAGCAGGCATCTTCCGGAATAGGACACGCACATGGCGCCGTGGACGAACATCTCAAGCTCAAGGTCCTCAGGCAGTCTCTGCCGCATAGCCTTTATCTGCTTGATGGAAAGCTCCCTGGCAAGTATTATGCGCTTTACCCCCTGCTCGTACCAGAACAGCGCCGCCTCGGAATTCAAAGTGTTCGCCTGAGTACTCAAGTGCAGCGGCATATCCGGCACGCATTTACGCGCCACCCGTATCACGCCGGGGTCATTGACTATAAGCGCGTCCGCGCCGGCAGTCCGGATGGTTGTCAGCAGTTCCGGCAAATCCTTAAGGTCCTCGTCCCGCGCGAATGCATTGCAGGCCACGTATACCTTGGCGTTCCTCCCGTGGGCGTATTCGCAGCCCGCCCTGAGCTGCTCCGGCGTAAAGTTATCGGCATAATTCCTCAGGCTCATGCTCTGCGCCCCAAGATATACCGCGTCCGCACCGTAATCGATGGCCGTTGTCAGCCTTTCCATATTTCCGGCAGGAGCCAGAAGCTCAGGCATTGCTATCTTCATCAGCTGTTCTTATAAGCCTCCTTGTTTTTGAGGAAGTCCTCGTAGCTCTTGGAGAACACCAGCTTGCCGAAGTCCGGGTCATTGGCGTCCTGGGTGCGGGATTTCAGTACGAAGTACAGGTAACCCTCTCCCATGAAATCGCTGTCGGGATAAAGCGCAGCCTTTATAGCCGCAGCGCTTGGGTTGCATATGGGACCTATGGGCAGACCGTCTATGTTGTAGGTATTGTAAGGCGAGTTCACCGCCATCTGATCCGATGTATAGTCCAGCGTGTTTCCCGCATCGAGTATGTATTTCAGCGGAGCGTCGCTCTGGAGCTTCATACCGCTGTTAAGCCTGTTGTGGAATACCGCGGATACCTTATCAAAATCGGCAGTCTTGGCCTCGCGCTCTATCATGGAGGCCATTGTCACAGCCTGATCTACCGTCATATTCAGCTCCTGCGCCCTGTCCATGTACTCGTCGCTGAATATCTCATTGAAGCGAATGAGCATTTTTGTTATCACGCTCTTCGCTGAGGCGTCGGCGTACACCTCATAGGTATCCGGGAAAAGATACCCCTCAAGCGCGTACTTGCGCTGATCCTTATCTGCGCTCTGCAGAATGCTGTTCACGAAGCTGTATTCAGAGAATGCCTCCCCGCTCCTGCAGAGGCTCAGGAACTCCTCGGTGGAATCCAGTATGCCCTCTTCCACCAGCAATTCCGCTATATCCTCTACCTCCATGCCCTCGCGTATCTTTACGTTTACGGTCTTTCTCGCGGGGTTGCCGGTGCAGATTATGTCCACCATCTGGGCAATATCCATGTTGCGGCTCAATATATAGGTTCCCGCTTTAAGGGTGCTGGACTTGCCAGTGAAGTCAACATATATTTTGAATGCGGCCTTGTTGTTTATAAGGCCCTTGTTGCCCTCTCCGCCAGCCTCGTAGAGTATCTTGGCTATGGTAGATGCGCCGCTGCCCTTTTCTATGGTAACGGTAACCGGCGTAGCGTCGTTCACGTCCACCGGGCGCACGAACTCGTCCAGGGCATAGTTTACGCCCGCGATGAGTATGGCAGAGCATACCGCTATGCTTATGCCGTATATCAGTATGGGTCTCAGCACATTCATGATCTTTCGGTGCCGCTGTCTTTTTCTTCGGGCGGCCTCCCGGTTTTCCCGTTCTTCCATGTGTTGAGCTTACTCCTCCAGCGCGCCGAGATCCACATCTATGGCCTCGGCGATTATCTTATATATGTCGCTTACCACTCTGTTGAGCCTGTATTCGGCAAACAGGAACGCGGATGCGTCCTGATTCAGCTGCAAAAGCTCGCCTATCTTCTGAAGGCGCTGCATCGTCTCATCATCCTTTTTACCGGACACCATTGCCGCCTGCGCCGCCAGCTGAAGCTTATGATACTCCTTTATAAGGGACGCCGTAGTATCGTTTTCAAAGGCCTTTTCCTTGGTGGTCTTATATTCCCTGAATTCGTCGCTCTCCTTCAGCAGCTTCGCAAGCTCGTTTGCCTTATCGTATACCATAGCAAATACCTCCGTTTAAAAAAATGTCTATATCTCTATTATTATGGGCATGACCATGGGTCTTCTCTTGGTACGCTCATAAAGGTAATTCTTTATGGAATTCCTTATGTCGTTCTTTATTGAGGACCAGCTGCTGCGGTGGTTTTTCTCAAACTGGGCGGCCTTGGCCTTCACGAGCTCCCTCGTCTCCTTTAGCAGTTCCTCCGAGTTTTTCTCATACACAAAGCCCCTCGAGAGTATCTCTGGCTGTGCCAGGAGTGCGCCGGTCTGCTTGTTAAGCGTAATGACTACTGTGAATATTCCGTCCTCGGAGAGCAGCTTTCTATCCCTTAGCACCACGTTGCCTATGTCGCCCACTCCGCTGCCGTCCACCATAACGCTGCCGGCGGTTACGCTGCCCGCTATGCGGCCCTTGTTTCGGGTAAGTTCTACTACGTCACCTATTTCGGTAACGAATATGTCCTCCTCGGGTATCCCAAGCTCCTCCGCCAGCTCTTTATGCTGGTAAAGATGCCGCGCCTCGCCGTGTACGGGTATGAAAAACTTGGGCTTTGTCAGCGTCAGCATGAGCTTCAGTTCTTCCTTGCAGGCGTGGCCTGAGACGTGTACGTCAGCCATACGCTCGTATATGACCTTCGCGCCGTGCTGGTAGAGCTGGTTTATCACCCTGCCCACGCTTTTCTCGTTGCCAGGTATGGATGAGGCCGAGATTATCACCATATCTCCCTTGCCTACGTTTACCTTATGGGAGGAATTGGCCATTCTGAACAGGCCGCTCATGGGTTCGCCCTGAGAGCCTGTGGTTATGACGCATATCTGGTCGTCCCTGTATTTTTTAAGCTGGCCTACCTCAACCACGCTCTCGTCCGGCAGCTGCAGATAGCCAAGCTCCTTGGCTATCTCTGCTATCTTTACCATGCTGCGGCCCTGGAAGCATACTACCCGTCCAAAGGATATTGCCACGTCCGCAATCTGCTGTATGCGGTATATGTTGGAGGCGAAAGTCGCCACTATCACGCGGCCCTTTGCCTTGTCGAAGCAGTGCTCAAAGGTCTTGCCTATACCCCGTTCAGAGGGTGTATGTCCTTCGTTCTCCACGTTGGTGCTATCGCTCATCAGGGCGAGCACCCCCCGCGAGCCGTAATACGCAAGCCGCGCTATATCTATGGGTTCCCCGTCGATAGGCGTGTAGTCCACCTTGAAGTCGCCGGTGTGTATAAGCGTGCCTATAGGGGTATTTATTGCCAGAGCGCAGGCCCCCGCTATGGAGTGACTGGTCTTTATGAACTCCACGCTGAAGCAGCCCAGACGTATGGTATCTCCGGGGCTGACGCAGTTAAGGTCAGCATGGTCTACCTTTATCTCGGTCAGCTTCTGCTCTATGAGAGCTATGGTTAGCTTGGTGGCGTATACCGGCACATTGAGCTTTTGGAGGGCATAAGGCACCGCGCCTATGTGATCCTCATGGCCGTGGGTTATAAGTATGCCCCGCACGTTTGCCGCGTTTTTTTCAATGTAAGTCATATCCGGTATGACTACATCTATTCCTGGCATCTCCTCATCCGGGAAGGACATTCCGCAGTCCACTATTATTATGTCGCTGCCGTATTCTATTACGGTCATGTTCTTGCCTATCTCCCCTACTCCGCCGAGGGGGATTATCTTCAGTTTCTTTGCAGTCTTTGCCAAATTATATCTTTTCCTTTCGTCTTTTACAGTTCTTAGGTAACTATATCCATATATTGCAATATGCATACTTGAACCAATTTTATCTTATATTATACTATCCTTATATTTTTACCACAAGCGGGCTATTTTGTAAACAATCCGGTAACTCTGTTATATCAGGCCATTTTAAACTTACCCTGATTCTTGTAAAGGCGCCGAACTTCGGGTATAATATATTGGTTGAAATTCTGTCATTGAGTATATTTGCGGAGATTAGCAATGGATATAAACACCACCGGGTCTTCCGGCCGCACCCATGTCCGCCAGGACAGCCAGCCGGCACAGCATAAAAGAAAGAAAAAGAACCACTACCGCGCCATGAGCCGAAAGCTTCTGGTGCTGATATGCCTGTGCATAGTGGGTCTTGGCGCAGTTCTGATACTTCGGCTGCACTATACCCACACCCCCAGCGCAAAGAAGCTCCACTCATACCTCAGCGGCGGCGCGTACCTCAGCGGCATAGTCATTGACGGCAAGAACGTATCCGGCATGACGCTGGACGAGGCCCGCAGCGAGATAGCCCCATTAGTAAACGAAGCTGCGAAAAACATAAACATACGCGTTTCCCACGGTTCAGACCTGTGGGTGTTCACCGCAGCGGATATGAAGGTATCCACCAACCTAGAGTATGCGTTGGCCGAAGCAATGCTGTACGGCCGGGGCGGCACCGGCGCCGCTAATAAGGACGCCAAGAAAGAACTCAAAGAAAACGGCAGGGAATTTGACGTGAGCTTCACGCCGGATATGGACGTGATAAGGGCGAGAGTCGCTGAAATAGCCGCTAAGATAGACACCCCCGCCACTGAGCCTTCTGCAGAGGCAAACGAATGGGCAGATTCACCCGGCTTCAACTACCACGAGGGCGTAAGCGGTCACGTCCTGGATCAGGACGCTCTTGTTCAAGCCATTGTCGACGCGATAACAAACAAGGATTATCAGTCAGTAATAAAACCGGAGCTTGTCACTCAGGAGCCTACCCACTCCATGGACTGGCTCAAGGAAAACACCCAGTTCATAGCCAAGTGGCAGACCAGCTTCGGCGGCAGCCGAAGCGCACGCGACCCGGGCCGTGTGGGTAATATTCAGAAAGCCTGTACTCTGCTCAATGGTCACAAGGTGGACGTGGGCGAGGAATTCAACTTCAACGCCATCATCGGCCCCCGCACCGAATCCGGCGGCTGGCCCCTAGCCCCCGGCATAGTAAACGGAGACAGATATGAACTGCAGCCCGGCGGCGGGATTTGCCAGGTCACTACAACCCTTTACAACGCCCTGCTCTGCTGCGGTCAGGATAAGGTAGAAATAACCGAGCGCTACCATCACTCCTGGCCATCCAGCTATGCGGATATCGGCCTCGATTCCACCGTTACCGGAACCGTGGAAAGCGGCAAGAGCCTCAACTTTAAAAACACCTCCGGTGCGCCGATGTACATTTTCCTCTACTGCGATCAGGCAGCGTATACTGTTACCGCCTATGTATACGGCGAACCGCTGCCGGAGGGGATAACCTATAAGCCCCGCGGCGATGTAGTAGAAACCACAGACCCACCGGAAACGGTTACTACCGAGAATCCGAATTGGCCCCTCGGCTACAAGCAGAAGGAGGCTTCCGCGCGCAAGGGTTACAAATCCAACGTTTACTTGGACAAGTACGTAAACGGCGTGCTGGATGAGAGCGCATCAGTGCTGCTCTATACCGACAGGTATGATGCCAAGGCCGAAAAGGTCATAATAGGCACCGGCGACCCGAGCCTGCCCAAGCCTACCGATTAAGCATGATAACAAAAGCGCCGACTTAGAGTCGGTGCTTTTTGCAGTATTCAGTGTTAGTTTTTTCACAATTAAAGCGGCGGCTAATTTTCTAAATTCTTCCCCATACCACTTTATTTCCAAGAAAAACAATGCTATAATAATCATGGTGCAGGTTGTGTCCTCACTATATCAGATTTTTTTCATACGCATCATTTTCAATAACATCTTTCAGGAGGAACCACTTAAATGAAGTTTTCCAGCAAAGTTGAAAAAAGCGGTCTGTCCCCCATGCGCAAGTTCCACCCCTATGCGGTGGCAGCGGAAGCCAGGGGCAAGAAAATCTATCATCTTAACATCGGCCAGCCCGATATCGAGACACCGAAGCAGTTTTTCGATGCTATCAAGCATTTTGAGCAGCCCGTTCTGGCCTATGCTCCGTCTCCCGGTATGCCTGTCCTGATCAAGGCTATCCAGAAGTACTATGATAAACTCAACATGCACTTTGACGAGAGCGAGATCCTCATCACTACCGGCGGCAGCGAGGCCCTCTGCTTCGCCCTGCAGGCGATTCTGGACGACGATGACGAGATCCTCATCCCCGAGCCATTCTATCCCAACTACAACACCATGACCAACACCACCGGCGGTAAGATCGTTCCCATCCCCACCTCTCCCGAGGAAGGCTACCGTTATGCCGATCGCGCCAAGATAGAGGCTCTCATAACCCCCCATACCCGTGCCATCATGTGCACCAACCCCGGCAACCCCACCGGCGTGCTCCTGACCCACGAGGAAATGGAGATGATCGTGGACATCGCAAAGAAGCATGACATGTTCGTCATCGGCGACGAGGCTTACCGTGAGTTCGTATACGGCGGAGAGCCCCTGCAGTCCTTCGGCGAGTTCGCCGAGACCGCACCTGAGAACATCATCGTCATCGATACCGTGTCCAAGCGCTTCAGCGCCTGCGGCGCCCGTATAGGCTGCATCATTTCCAAGAATAAGGAGCTTATGAACCACTGCATGAAATACGCTCAGGCGCGTCTGTCCGTCGCCACCCTCGACCAGATCGCCTCTGCCGCCCTCTACGATGTAGGCCCCGAGTATTTCGCCGCGGTACGCGACGAGTATAAGCTCCGCCGAGATACCGTCGTCGAAGAGCTCAACAAGATCCCCGGCATCGTCTTCGAGTGTCCTAAGGGCGCCTTCTATCTGATGGCGGCTCTTCCCGTGGACGACGCGGAGAAGTTCCAGCAGTGGCTGCTGGAGGAGTTCGACGACAACGGCGACACCGTCATGTTCGCTCCCGGCAAGGCCATGTATGCCACCCCTGGCAAGGGCATAAATGAGATTCGTATCGCCTATATCCTGAAGCGGGAAGACCTTATCCGCGCCTGCCAGCTGCTGGCCCTCGGCATCAAGAAGTACAACGCAAGATAAACAAAGCAATACAAAAGGCCTTCCGGTTGGAGGCACTCACTTAACGACAGTTCAAATTAACTGGTTTTAGTGGCGTCTTCAAGTGGTGCCAACAGAAAGACCACGCAAAAGGCTTCATCGCCCGCTGTGTGGTCTTTTCTGTTACCCAAGCAACTCGATTATTTCGAGCTCTTGCTTGAGTTCGGTAATTAAACTTGGGATCTCCTCGCAGTGTTGTGCAATTGCTTTAGCTTTGCCTGGCTTTGAAGTTACATGGTATTTCTCTGTGATTTGTTGCTCTAGAGAGCCGTATTCTGTCATAGATGCCCGAAAATACTTTTCAAAATCGACCCCGAAATACGCATACTTGCTCGTCTTAACATATTTTTCAGCAGCTGTTTCCCATATGTCTGTGTTTATTATTCCTTTGAATATTCTGGTGTTTTCAGTTGCTTTTCCATCTCCATCAAAGATAAAATAGCAATTGTAACCGTACGCGTTAAACAGCCGCCAGAATAATGGTATGGATTCTTTGCCTCGACAATTGACGATTTCAACACCGTGTTCGGATAAAGAGAAGCCTATTCATTTCAGATATACTGGTAAGGCAAAAAATTCCGTTGCGCCTTCGACAAGCACAATCGTTTCCGCAAACATTCCTTTTAATTGGTCTGCGAAAAGTCGTGTGTTATAGTAGTCAATGATGTTATCTGGCGAGATTTTATCAGCTGGGGCACCGGATTCCACACAAAATGTGCACAAATCCTCTTTGGTAAGCTGAATAGCTTTTGTAATACCACCCTCTTTATACACTCTCACAAGGCCATCAAGATATTCTGCATCAATAAAATCAGTAGAATGTGTAGAAACGACCACTTGTATTCCTGCGGAACACATTTCGACGATATATTCTTTGAGCCATTTTTGTGCGAGCGGGTGCAGATGAGCCTCCGGCTCTTCAATAATCAAAACAAAACTTTCTGAAGTAAATACCTCCATATACGCTTTAACAAACGCCATCAACAACACTTGCTGCTCACCTGTTCCAAATTCCTCAAAGCTACGGATATTGTCGCCTTCTTTGGCATAGATACGCAAGGATTTGGCATAGTTATTGGGGTCATACGCCGAAAAATCCACAGCCAAGGAGTGTACGAATCCTTTAACAGCACCTTGGAGTGCAGTTGAAAATTGTTCAAAGAAATTACCGAATTCCGCAGTTTCTTCAAAAGAATGTTTGATTTGCTCGAACGCGGCAGACAGTTCCTCCTTATGCGTAGCACTCAACGCTTTGTGTATCTGATGAGAAAACTTACTCAACAACGAATACTTGCTGCTATAGTTAAATGCACTCTGTATATTCCGTTCTGCATCAATAAGATATGACTGACACGCAGCCCTTTGCTCGTTTGTGACATACAGGCGATTTCCACGGCCATCGTGAATGAGGTTTTCTGTTAAATCCCCATTATACCCATAAGTCAAGACTATCGTTTGATAAGATACCCCTCGGCGATCGATATAATATGCTTCTGAAAACTGTGCGGCAATTGAAGCCGTCGGATGGGTAGCCTTATCCCTCATAAAATAGTCGCTTTCAAGCATTTCAATATATGTAGGATATTTTTCTCCTAGCAAACGATCTATAGCGGAAAGAATATTGGACTTTCCTGCATTATTGGGGCCAAACAACACTACCGGCTTATTCGCAGGAAATGAGATCACGACATCATCGATGGAACGATATTTCTGTATTCTGATATTTTCTACACGCATATGCTAATCCTTTCCCGAATCAAGACATTTCGAACGCTAATATATTCCCAATTCTTGTTATCAACGGAACGACCAGTGCATTGCCCATGCAAAAATATCGCATTCGTTCAGGCATCCCTGTATATGTCCAGTCATCCGGGAATCCATTTAATCGTTCGCATTCAATTGGAGTCAGCACTCGTAGGCAATCAGTCATCGGGTCCTGTACGACATGAGAAGTCCGGCCCACCTGGGACTCTGAGGTCAGCATCGTTCTTGAGGGCTTGTCCAACGATTCTGGAAATTGAACGCTGCCCTCGGAAAAATAATACTGACTGCCATCTCGCCGCTGCCGTTTCTCACGCTTTGCCCCCTTGGAGTAGGTCCATCGGGGCATGTCTTCGGTGCGGAGGAAATAGTGCTCATCCACTGAATCTGTTTCTAATATGTCCTTTAGAGGCGTGGCCTCTACTCGCTGCGGAGTCACATCAACAGAGTATATCCGTCCGTTCATCATAACGCCAGCATTATAGAGATATACTCGCTGATCTCTTGAAACAGTCGAAATATCAGCATATTCTAATTCGTCGATCCAACTTTCAACATATGACCTGCTATGATTATGAACAGGAAACGCTTTTGCAAAAATACCTTTCTCCATAACATGCTTGTGCATAGATTTAAGGCCTTGCACACATACCGCTTCTGCCAAATTGCGAAAAATCTCTGTCTGGTTATGATAGGCCATGATAAAGGTCCGCCGCCGTCGTTGAGCATATCCATAGTCAGCAGCATTGATGACTCGCCATTCTACGGCATAGCCTTTCTCATAGAGGCATCGTAATATGATAGAAAAGTCACGACCGGACTGTTTGGCCGGAGAGCGGATCAATCTGTCCACATTTTCCAGCAACACATACTTTGGCCTTTTTTCTCTGAGGATATCATCTATTTGCCACCAAAGCGCACCCTTAGTTCCCTCAATTCCTGCGGAATTTTTCTTCATGATAGAATAGTCCTGACACGGGAATCCTCCAACAAGCAGATCATGGTCGGGTACATCGATTTTAGCTTTGGCAATATCTTGGCAAACATGGTACTTTTGACTGCCAAAATGCGCAGTGTAGCACTCAAAAGCATACTGCTCTCGCATAGACGGCTCCCATTGGTTTGCCCATATCACTTTGAACCTATCAGACGCAGATTCCAAGCCTAAGCGAAAACCGCCTACGGCTGCAAAAAGCTCTACTGTTCTGATAGTCCCCATAAATGTAACTCCTATGTAAGGCGCTGATATCACTCTTCATAGTCAATGGCTTCTTGCGCATCTGCGCTATCTATCAGCTGCGCAAGGATGACTTCCTCAATCGTAGCAACACATGTCGATAAGTCTTTGATGACTTCCTTTTCCCAAAAGTGAATGGGGACCCATCCAGCCTGCACCAACAGATGGTCGTCCCGAAGGTCGCGAGCCATGTTTTCTTCGATTTTTTCGATCCAATACTCTCGATTCCGTTTAAGCCGCATCTTTCGGGCTTCCCAGTCTTTCCCGTGCCAAAACTCGCCATCTACAAAGACAGCGATATTGTATTTTAGTATCGCTATGTCTGGGGAACCAGGCAACCTCTTATTGTTCTTTCGGTAGCGATAGCCTTGATGCCAAAGTGCTTTTGCTAAAAGTATCTCTGCCTTGCCGCCCTTCAGTTTGACCTTGGACATACGCTTTCGGGTCTCTGGAGTAGAATCGTATGATTTGGGGTGTTTCATGATTTGCCTTTCCTTAAATATCAGTCTGGCATCTCATTTTGAGGCGTAACATCGACATAAGATAATTCTCCAGCCGCATATGAATAGCGTAACAGTTTCAAACTATTCCATTGTTTATTTCGGATGGGATGGCTACCCAAGGTATAATACCGCTGAACAACCTCACTGTAATAGGCTGCAATATTCTCGGGATACTCCGCTGCAATAATGCAAGCCTCGACCGCCTCATAATCACCATAAGCATACTCAGAGCAGACCCAGTCGACATATTTCAAGACCTGATTAATAGTTGCGTTGTCTGCTGCATCTTTTTTCAATTCGGCGACAAGATATTTGCAGGGAATTTTTGTGTTAGGCAGATAGCGCATTGCTAAGACATCGATTTTATCCATATAATCAATGGGTTTGAATGGTGAAGCTATTACCTGATGAGAAACATAATCCCAAGCACCTAAGGCATGAACTCGGTTATGGCACAGGTCATATACAACAGCTGCTTCAAGTGCCATTTCATGCTTTACTCGCGAGCCAAAAATACATGTTTGAAGCATATCTGCTGGTTTGATCAAATACCTATCAAGTACTTTTGCTGCTATCGCATTGTGAATATCATTGCGCTCAGGAAAAATCCCAGTTTGTGCTGCTGTCTCTCGTTGTCGACGCAACAGAAAAATCTCTTTTAACGATGCATTCTCCTCGTCGCTAAGTTTAATGAACGAAACTTTCCAGAAAGCACGAAGCATCTTAAATGTGTTTGGCTTATATGTCAAGATCTCGTCCGTATCAATTCCTTCTTCAAAAAAGTACGGCGCGCCTTTAAATGTACACAGCCAGCGGTAATGTGGACTCTGACTTCCAAAGTTCACCAAAAGGTCATTGCTTATGTCTTCATACCGCACATTGACCCTTGCAGATGAACGAGGATAATTACAATACTTGCAATCAGGGCCAATGGAAATCAACTCACCGATGCCATAATACCTACGTTTACAAAAGAAGTAAATATTGTCGCCTGGCTTCATTGACATATAGTCTGCTAAAGTACCCTCAAAGGACAGTGGAGCAATCCCTTTCAAATATGTCGAATATATTCCCTTTTCAGCACACTCTCGAATCATGCTGACTGGATCTTCATCTCCGCCAATAGCAAATACATATCCAGCCATTACCGCACCTCCTTGATTTGCTCTGCGATATAAGTGTTGTTCAGCCAAAAACACTGCTTGGTCATCATGCGGCCATCAGGCAACGGCAACTTATCCGAAGCGTCTTGTCCATGGGGTCTTACATGTGCAACGGGACTCTCTGTCTGCTTCGGCAGATCATTGCTTATCCCACGAGGTGTCTGGATCAGCTGGACTCCTCTACGAATCGTTTGAACAGTCCTCTCCCAAACACGATGCACCTCTTCAAGGTCATCATTTGGTATATTCCAGAACATGACGCGGTCAAATACATACGCTCCATCACCCTGTTCCTGGAAAATAACGAACATGAACTTTGTAGGCGCCAGATAGTTATAGAGTTCCGATTCTTCCCAAGTCTCTTCCTTGCTCAACGCAATAAAGTCAAATGTGGGAAAGGACATGCTTTCCTTAATCTTACCGTTGCTTTGCACTCGGATAGTTTTGGGGATAATACCTGCCTTTTGAAACTCCTCCGTACAGGCAATGCGGCCCTTGACATCCAACATTCGCGCCAATAGGATCTCATTAAGGCTCTTGGCATTGCTATCAACACCAAGTCTAAGTTTAAGCTCGTTTTGAGTCATTCCATAGTAAGGTTTAACTTTTTCAATGATGTATTCCTCAAAAGTTTTGGTGTGCAGCACATCTGCGGATTTGATAATACGCGGGCTCTCCGCATTTCCAAATATATACTTGTTGAGAATCTGCGTCATGTACGATGATTTCAGAGAATATGCCCGCTGTTTTGCAGGAAGCTCTGAAAACGGTTGCTGGCGAACGCTGGAGGCATTAGCGCCCTTTGTACAAGCCGCAAGATAAAGTGTGTCACCCTCCGAGAGTTCATGAGCACGGCCTGCACGAACCTTTTCCATGATAGTTTCCCAGTCATGCTCAATGATAGCAAGATCCTCTTCCGGGAAACTAAACAAAACCGCCTCGTCTATCCGAAAATCACCCTTGGGCTTGTCTGCAAGGTGCTCATAGGACATGAGAAGCATGGTGTTGCATTTATGCCAAAAGGCACTGGTTTGGAAGGTCTTATCGTACTCCTCCATATAGTTGATGATATTGCAGACCAGCCGTTCCTTGGCACGGATTCCGTTTTTCCCACGCAGATAGGGCGTAACTTTCAGTTCTACGCCAGCCTCTGGAAAGTCCGGCTCAGACTCGGAGTTGGGCGTGTAGCCAAACCAACTCTCTTCGATAACAGTTCCGATAGCGCCTTTTCCCGTGGCCAAACGACCAGTTTTATCGACATCCCGGAGCGGGATACCCTTGATCTCCTGGGCACGCCGCAGGATCGATTCTCTGGTCACATACTGTGTTCCCTCCACTGCTTCCAACTCCTTTTCTATAATCTCATTATGAACGACCATGGGTCTTGTGCAGCAATGCGCAAGACCCATGGATATCATTCTGATTTTGATATAGCTTATTTTTCTTCAGCTATAATCGTATCCAGAACTCTACCCATTCTGGTTATCATCGGTACGACCAGGGCGTTGCCCATGCAAAAATATCTCATCCTATCAGGCATACCCGTATTCGTCCATTCGTCATCAAATCCCTGGAGGCGCTCGGCCTCGACCGGGGTCAGCAACCGGAGTCTCCCTGTTCCGGGATCTGACACAACATGCGTGGAGCGATTTAGCGTCGACTCACTGGTCAACATCGTACGGCCAGGTCTATCCCACGGGTCAGGGAAGGCAATGGGGCCTTCAGAGAATGTATACTCGTGGCCATCTACTGATTTTCTGGGGATTCTTTTAGCGCCTTTAAGATATGTCCATTTTGGCATTTTCTCGTTAGTAATATAGAATTTATCATCAACATTGTTCTTCTGCAGGATTTTCCCAAGGGTAATTGGTTCTTCTTCCTGCTCAATTACTTTTGCTGTATAAATCCTACCTTTGCGCATATAGCCTGCGGCTTCGAATGCGAAGGCAAAGTTATCGCTCACATCTACGATGTCACCGCCGATAACCGTCTCCGTTATCTGGCCTATGTTTTGAACGGGGAAGGCTTTCGCCATAAGGCCACCAACTTTGATGATCATATCTGCAGATATGTCGGCCATGTTCTGTCCATAAATCGTGTCGTTTCTATATGCGAAGATGAATGTCCTACGACGACGCTGCGCTGCACCGTATTGTGCTGCATTAACAACTCGCCATTCCACACTATAGCCTTCCTTGGCAAGACACGCAAGAATAACGCCGAAGTCACGTCCCCTCTGTTTGGCCGGAGATTTAAGTAATCTATCAACATTCTCGAAGATGCAGAACGGTGGTTTTTTTGCGATGATCGTATCTCTTATCTGCCACCACAGTACGCCCTTTTTACCTTCGATACCATGAGAAGACGACAGTGTGTGTGCCACACTATAGTCCTGACAAGGGAAGCCCCCCACGAGAAGTGTGTGGTTTGGAATGGCCTGCTTGTCCATCGTGCTGATGTCTTCTCCAGTATGAAATTCATTATTTAGGTCAGAACTGTCTCCAAAATGCTGCACATAGCAGTCATGTGCCCATTGTGTCCTTGCGCCGGGTTCCCACTGTGAGAACCATGTAGTCTCCCAGCCCGATTCCAGTCGGTCGAATCCCAATCGGAATCCGCCGACACCTGCGAATAACTCGCAGATAGTCTTTTGCATAATAAAGCCCTCCTTTGACCGTCATGCGGTCAGCCCGCTTATTTTCATAGACCGAGCCGTAGCTCATGTTAGCACCGGCAGACGCCGGATCGTTGGTCTATATTACGACAGTTGTACTTTTATATTGGTTGATTGGGTACGAACTCCAGAATGTCATCCACACCACAGTTAAGGACTACACAGATTTTTTCTATGGATTCAAGTGAAATATATGTGTCATTTTTTAGGCGAGTAGTAATATTTGCACTGTATCCTGCCATTTTTTGAAGCTGTGTATTGGTTATACCCCGATCAATCAACATGTGGAAAAGTTTTTTGTAACTTACCGCCACGAAAGCACCTCCATTTCTTCTTTATAGTATATCACGATGAAGTGAATTTTTCAACATCTTTAACGCCTTTCTTGCAGAATTTTTCTGTTGGAGGGCTTATTTTTTTGCTTTTTCGGCCAATGTGTTCATTCCTGTCCAGATGGGTCTATGAAAAGAGAATTTCAAAAATCATGGGACCAAATGCACTTCTCGTGTCCAGTGGTAAGTGAGAGGAAGAAAATTTCAAAGTTTTCGGTCAAAACGGGATCTGACTTCCGGTGAGTAACAGGACCGGGATTCCCCCAGTGCGGAAGATTTCTGAATCATATGCAAGTTTTTTCTATAGGACCGTCCCGTCTTGCCTTTCTTGTGGCCTACCTATAGGAAGGTCCTCAAAAGCAGAGGGTTCGATTTACCTGTTTTCGTGGCCTACCTATGAGTGAAAGACTCTTTTCTCCGCTCGAACACAAACATAATATCAAAGCCTGATTTACGTATAGGGCCGGGATACATATCATACTTCACCGTCACTTTGGCGGGAGGTATGACTGTACACCAGGATAAGTGCGCTCTTTTCGTAATCAGGCCTTATTCTGCGGCGATGCGTTCCGGCTCTTTTCGTTCTCGGGCGGAAATGAGAATGCACGTCTCATCCGAAATGCCGAACGCCGGGAGGCCTATCACACTTTATATCTTCTTGAAGCACCGGACTACGAAGGCAACTCTATTGCCTACCTCGACGCACCGGAGTACATCGTTATCCGAAAGGAGGAAGCCGAGCATATCCGAAACACACTCACACTACTGACCGAGACGCAGCAACGCCGCTTATGGATGTTGAGCGAGAACATGACGCTGTGTGAGATCGCGGCTGCGGAGGGGACATCTGCCGGCGCCGTAAAAGAAAGCCTGGATGCGGCAAAGAAGAAATTTCAAAAAATTTTCTGAAAACACCCTGACAAAACCCCTGTTTTTTCTCTGTATAGTGAGGAGGCTTTCTCAGAAAGGAGGACAACACCATGAAAAACACTTTTACGAAAGGAGGAGACTGCCGTGAGACCAATCACACTGTACACCGCAAACTGCCGGGGCAATAAGTTCAATGTCTGCTATCCGGTCAAACGGGAGATCACCTCGGTCGAGGACCTACGCGAAGCCGTTCGGTACGACCAGGTCTTTGCCGAATACAGAGATCACCACAGAGCCGTTGCGGATTTTATCCGTTCGGATTGTTTGCCGTTTGACTGCGACAACGACCCTTCGGATGAGGAATGCGAATGGAAAATCGCTGCGGATGTGGAAAAGGCTTTTCCGGGCGTCCCGTTCTACTTAGTCTACAGCCGCCACCATATGGCGTGGAAAGGTACCCGCTCACCGAGGCCCCGGTTCCACATCATCTTTCCCATCGACCCGATCACGAACGGAGACGATTACCGTATGCTGAAAGAGTCGGTCATGGCTTTCTTCCCGTTTTTCGACACGGGAGCAAAGGATGCCGCACGATTCTTCTTTGGTGTGCTGGATCCGGTAGTCGAACTGCACGGAGGTGAAAACAATGAACCTTAACCACTTTATGTCGGACAAGGCTCAAGCCTTGAAAGAGCCGCAGGTCGATCCCGCAGCATCATACAACTCTTTCGCTGCGCTACCCGACGGATACATCCCCGAAGGGCGACGAAACACCGTCATGTCCCACATTGCCGGGAGGTTGGTCAAGCGGTACGGCGATACCCATGAGGCAAGGGGAGTATTTCTTGAAAAGGCGAAATGCTGCGTCCCGCCTTTAGATGAGAACGAACTGGATAGCATCTGGAGCAGCGCCGTGAAATTCGGTAAAGCGGTTTCCGCTCAACCGGGGTATGTGCCGCCGGAAGAATACAACGATCCCACTCCCAGCAAACCGAATGATTATTCCGACGTCGGACAAGCCTATGCCTTTGCCAAGCACTGCCGCAATTATGTCCGCTATTCCCCGGCTACCGACTACATCGTATATGACGGTGTCTGTTGGCAAGAATCAAAACCCCGCTCTCAAGCGGCGATGCAACAGTTTACGGATACCCAACTCGCAGAGGCCGAAGCCTGGCTCACCCGAGCCGAGGAGCACCTGGAAGAGACCGGAGCAAAAGCCGTTATCGTCGCACACGGAAAGAATGCTTCCGAATTCATGACTGAGGAACAGAAAGCTGCGCTCTTTGCACAGCGTGATGCCGTTGCCTACAGAAAGTTCGTCCTACAGCGCAGAGATTCCAAATACCAGGTCGCAGCACTGCGTGAAGCCCGACCAATGGTGGAGATCGATCACGGTGAATTGGACAAGGACGGTTTCCTGCTCAACACACCCGAATATACCGTGGACCTTCGAAAAGGTATGAACGGCAAACAGGTGCACTGCGCCGAGGACTTTATCACCAAATGCACTGCGGTTTCTCCCGGCAGTCGTGGAGCAGACCTGTGGAAGGACGCCTTACACACCTTTTTCTGCGGGGATGCCGAACTGAAAGAATATGTGCAGCGCATTGCCGGATTGGCGCTTATCGGTCATGTCTATATCGAGGCACTGATCATTGCCCACGGTGACGGCAGGAACGGCAAATCCACCTTCTGGAATGTGTTGGCTCGTGTCATGGGCTCCTACAGCGGCAACATTTCAGCCGATGCTTTGACGGTGGGCTGCAAGAGGAATGTCAAACCGGAATTGGCGGAAACAAAGGGCAAGCGTCTGCTGATTGCCGCCGAATTGGAAGAGGGCATGAGGCTGAACACATCTGTTGTAAAGCAGTTCTGTTCTACGGACGAGATATTCGCCGAAAAGAAGTACAAAGACCCATTCGCTTTTACGCCCACGCATACGCTCGTTCTATACACGAATCACCTACCGAAAGTCGGTGCCAATGACCCGGGCACTTGGCGCAGATTGATCGTTGTGCCATTCAACGCAAGGATCGATGGCAGCGGTGATGTCAAAAACTACGCCGACTACCTTTTCGACAATGCCGGTCCCGCCGTTCTTGCGTGGATGATTGAGGGGGCCGAGAAAGTTATCTCGGACAACTTCCGTATCGCTCAACCGGAATGTGTTAAGAAAGCCACGGCACTATATCGGGAAAACAGCGACTGGCTGTCGCACTTTATGGAGGAGTGCTGCGAGGTCGGCGATACCTACAGTGAGCGCTCCGGTGATCTGTACGCCGCATATCGCAGCTTTTGCGGTCGAAGCGGAGAATACACCCGTTCCACCACGGACTTTTACGCAGCGGTCGACACCTCCGGTTTCGAGAGAAAGCACACAAAAAAGGGACGCATAGTTCTCGGCCTGCGGCTCAAGTCGGAGTTCGCATCTGTGTTCGCTGCGGATGAGTAACACGCCAAGGTGAAGCTCGGTGACGCTCTCTTCATAAGACCCTTTATAGTGTGTTATTCGGCATACCACTCTAAAGAGAGTTTTATTTATCGACCGTCACGACCTTCACCGCACACGGACGATAAATTCTGCACCATTGACCTGGGGCGGCTCAAATCTCCGGGACCTTGACCATTGGGCAACGGCCCAGGGGCTTACGCACAAAAACGGCGAAATCAAAAGGGTAATTAACACTCACCCGAAAAACATCTATCAAGGAGGAAAATACACATGAGAAACTACACTTTTTACAATTACAAATGAGGTAAAACGCTGTTCCCGAAAAACGACTGGCTGACCGAGGCGTACCTGGCGGAGCACGAAAAGATCTTCATGACGGAATATTTGGCGAATGATGATCGGAGAAAGGTCTATCACCGTTATCGCCTCCGCACTTGTGACCCGACCCGCTTCACGGACACCCTGGAATACGATCTCAAATGCCCTCATTGCAACGGTGATCTGCGCCTTTGCGGACTGCCGCTCGATGCCACCACTCACGGCCTGTATAAATGCAGACGCTGCGATGAAGCAACCGAAAGGAGATAAAAACAATGAAAACTATCAACGAGATCAGAAACATTACGGCTACGCAGGAATACGATAAACATTTCTGGAATGCCATGCGACTTAAGCCCGACAGTGAGGTGGCTATGCGTGATGCGATGGACAGCGTCACCGGAACATACTTTACCCCGACTGCCGGAGAAGCCGACCTTCGTAAGGTGGTCGTCCGGGAAAGCATCATTCGTCCACTCGCAACGAACCTGAAGAAGTACCAGGGCGGGTCGGTGATCTGGGCGGCTGATTCCCGTGACTACACGTCTTTCGTACCGGAGGGCGCACCCATCCCCGGCTTTGATGTCGAGGAGGATTTTACCCGTATCCGTGTCAGCTGTCACAAAATCGCCTGCCTGCTCAAACTGAGCGAGGAGTTTGCTCTTGATGCGGACTTTGACCTCAAAAAGTACATTTCCGAGCGCATGGGTAAGTCTTTCGCATATGCGGAGGACAAAGCATTCATCTGCGGTAGCGGCGTAAACGAGCCATTCGGGCTGCTCCATAATACCGAAGGGGCAGAAATAGGAACTGCGGTATCTGCGCTGACCTATGATGCCGTCATTGACTTGTCCTTCTCTGTGAAGCCGGAGTATCGCATCCATGCTACTTGGCTTATGAATGATCGCACCGCTGCGGCGCTTCGGAAGTTGAAAGATGATTCGGGCAACTATCTTTGGAACAGCAGCACGGATACCGTTCTCGGTAAACCGATCCGCATCTGCAATGAACTTCCGGACATTGCCGCCGGAGCAAAGCCCGTACTATTCGGTGACTTCCGGTACTACTGGATCGTAGACCGCTCTCCCTTCAGCATGAAAGCACTGAAGGAGTGCTTTGCTATGAGCGGTCGTGTGGGATATGTTGCGTTCGAGTTGCTCGATGCCCGACTTGTGCGTAGGGATGCCGTAAAAGCGATCTCCGTTATTGAAGAAAGCGTGTGATCCTATGAGCGCAGCGGTCGGCACATATGAAGGCAGACCCTGCACCGTTTCGGAAATGGCCGTGGGCAACACTCTGTTCACGGTCATCTCCGTACAAAGCGATTCTGCAGGAGAAACTGCTTTTGAAAAGGTCAAAAAACTGATCCTGGACAACTGCACATCAGCCCCGGAAAAGTTATCTCAAAGTTCAAATAAACATTGAAGAAATGACTTGCTTTTTCTGCGACAGTACGGGAATATGAAGTACCGCTTGAAGACGGTCGGAAAGGAGAATTATTATGAATATGAACATCAGCGTTCCCAAAACAAACAGACCGTCTTTCTCTGTCGCAGGAGACAAGGTCACCGCTCTTTACTGCAGACTGTCCCGTGACGATGATCTACAGGGCGAAAGCAACAGCATCGTGAACCAGAAAGCTATCCTGAAAAAGTATGCCGACGATCACGGATTCGCCAATACGGCTTATTTCGTAGACGATGGTTACAGCGGAACAAATTTTGATCGTCCTGACTGGCAACGCCTGCTCGGCATGATCGACGAAGGGCGTATCGGCACCATTATCGTGAAAGATATGAGCCGATTGGGAAGGGATTATCTTCAGGTAGGTATGTACACTGAGATGGTGTTCCCAAACAACGATATCCGCTTCATCGCCATCAACAACGGTGTAGACAGTGCCAATCAGGTGGACAACGACATGACGCCGTTCATCAACATTTTCAACGAGTTCTATGCCAAAGATACCAGCAAGAAAGTTAAGGCTGTGTTCCGTGCTAAAGGAAATTCAGGCAAACCATTGACTACCAATCCGCCTTACGGTTATCTGAAAGACCCCAATGACAAACACCATTGGATCATAGACCCGGAGGCAGCCCCGGTAGTACGGGAGATGTTTAAAATGTGCGTTGCCGGAAAAGGACCTTCGCAGATCTCGAAAGAACTGATGCGTCGGGGCATTCCGACTCCCTCCGAACATATGCATACGCTTGGGCTCAATACACCGGCAAAGCAGTCGGAACAGCCCGGATTCTGGCAGCAACGCACCATAGCCGATCTGCTGATGAAGCCCGAATACTTGGGCCATACGGTCAATTTCCGCACAAGAAGGAAGTCCTTCAAGTGCAAAAAGACCGTGTGGAACGATCCTTCCGAATGGTCGATTTTTGAGGACACCCACGAACCGATCATTGACCAGGAGACATTCGATATCGTCCAGCGTATTCGGGATGGGCGCAGGAGGCTTACTCCGATTGGTGAGATGCCGATACTATCCGGAATGCTGTTCTGCGCCGACTGCGGAGCCAAACTGTACCAAGTCAGATCGAGGGGCTGGAAACACGAACAAGAGTACTTCACCTGTGCATCCTACCGAAAGGGGCAAGGGCTGTGTTCTCCCCACCAAATTCACAATGTCCAGGTGGAAGAGATCCTGCTTCGGCAATTAAAGAGCATTACGGCTTATGCACGTTCCCATGAAACGGAATTTGTAGAACTGGTCACGAAACAGAACGAAAATGAGCTCAATCGTCTGATGCGCAACAGCAATAAGGAACTTGTTCAGGCGAAAGAGCGCATCAAGAAACTGGATAGTATCATGCAACGGCTCTACGAGGATAACCTCGACGGGAAAATATCCGACGACCGTTTTTCCCGAATGTCCGCAACCTACGAAACCGAGCAGAAGCAATTGGAAACAAGAGTTTCCGAACTGGAGACAGCAATTGCGGAAGCTCGGGAACAACGCCTGAATGTAGATTCCTTCTTGGGAATGGTGCGCCGGTATACAGACATTACGGAACTTACCGCAGAGATCATCCGATCTTTCGTGGAGAAGATCGAGGTGAAGAAACCGGAGAAAGTCCCCGGCACACGGACAAAAAAGCAGACCCTGGTCATCTGGTGGAACTTTATCGGCGTGGTAGATGTCCCACAACAAGAGCAAAAAGAAACGGCATAGCCTACATGATCGTAAGCTATGCCGTATCCTTTTTGAGCATCCTTCGTCCTTAAGTGAATGCGGACTTCGGCGTGTCTCTCTTTAATATTTATCAACTTTACAGGAACCGATCCATATACTGCGTCAGCTCGTCCCACATGCTGCGCAGCTGCTGTCTGTCCTCCGAAATGCCGGACTTCACCTCGTCCTTCAGCTCCGTCAGCCGCTGGCGGTTACGGTTCGATGCGTCCATATTCTTCGCGACTGCGTGTATGAACTCGTCGGACAGCTGCTCTTTCGGGCGGCAGCGCCCGCTGCGGTAGTTGTCTATCACGACCGCGTAGCGCTCGTACGCGCGGCGCACCGCTTCCTCCCATGACATGTAGAGGTCGCGCAGCGCGTTTTCGCCCACGGCGTGCATCGTCCCGGCATCGCCGCCGAGCCTTGCCAGCATCGCCGCCATTGAGTCCGCGTTCTCTTCTATCAGGAAGCCGTTGACCCCGTCCGTAACATCCTCGGCGGCACAGCTCCCCGCAACCAGCACGCTTGCCAGACCGCAGGCCGCCGCTTCGCGCACGACCAGCCCGTTCGTATCAAAGGTGGAGGGGAACAGGAACAGGTCGGCCCTGCAATACCACGCGCGTATCGCACTGCGGTCATGTATCGGCGCGACGAAGAACACGCGGTCACTCAGCCCGAGGCTCTCGCAGTAGGCGACGATCTCGTCCTTGTCGTTGCCGCCGCCGACGAACACCATGCGGAAATCGCGCCCGCTTTCGCTCAGCTTCTTCAGCGCGTCAAGGATAATGCGTATCCCCTTGTACCACATCATGCGCCCGACGAACAGGAACAGCGGCAGCCCCTCCGGAAGATCATAGTCCCCCGTGACCTGCCGTATGAGCGCGTCATCGACGCGGCCGCGCGGAAAGTCCACGCCGTTCGGCATGATGATATAATCGCCCTCGTAGCCGAGCTTGTGCAGGTTCTCCCCTGCCCCGCGGCTGACCGTCCACACCTCGTCGCAGGCGGAGATGTTCCTGGCGAGTATCTTCGCCGCCTCCTCCTGCAGAACGCGGCTCTTCACGGCGTTGGCGATATCTATGTCAAATTTCGTATGGTATGTGAAAACGAGCGGCACGTGTATCCGATCACGCAGGGCGCGGGCAAGCAGCGTGGAGGTTATCGGGCAGTGGCTGTGGATGATGTCAAAGCTCCGCTTTTCGAGCGAATCCATCAGCTCCGCCGAGAACGGCAGCCCCGCGCGGTAGCCCACGAGCTTCGTCATGTCGATGCTCGGATAGCGCAGCACCGGAAAATCGAACACGGAGTCATCCGCGTCGGGATAAAACGGCGTCACGACCGTGGAATTGCCGAGCCCGTTCTGGATTATCTTCGCGTAATTTGTGACGGCATTCGCCACGCCGTCTATGGCCGGTGGGAAAGAATCGTTTATGAGGCAGATGTTGAGCTTGTCCATACGCGTCTCCTATCGGGTGAAATTGTACTTAAATTATACCCGAATCAGGCACAAATGCAAGCAAAAAATCAGGGATTGAACTTCTTCCTTATCGTCTCGTAGATGAGATCCTGCCCCTTGCGGTTCGGGTGTATGCCGTCGTCGCACATTCTGTCGCCGTGCTTCTGCGGCGTCACGAGGAAAGCGTCGCGCAGCTGCATGACGTCGCATCCGTTGAGCTGCGCCACGCGCTCTACGAGGTGGCTGTAATACTCCTGCCAGCGGTAGATCGCCTGCGCGTCGCCGAGCCAGATAAGCACCGAGTCCATGTCCACCCCGTCGCGGCAGAACCACTTCAGATAGCGCTCCGCGCAGAGCGGCGGCAGCGTGGACAGCACCGGCTCGCAGCCTGCCGCGCGCAGCTGCGCGATGATCTCCGAGTACTTCCGCACGAAGTCCTCCGGATCGGTCTTGCACCGGTGATCGCCGTGCGGCGCGGCGGCGACGGCCGCCCAGTCAAAATCGCTGTCGTTCCCGCCGAATTCTATGAGGCAGCGCGCGGGCAGCCCGCCCTTGGCGATGCGGCGCTGTACGATGGCCTGCGCCTTGTCGATCGTCGCGCCGAACTTGCAGCAGCTCTCGATCTCAAGGCCGGTCGTCTCCTCGCGCGCATGGCGCTCCTCGCTCGGGCAGATGTACTTCCCCTCGTCCAGCAGTACTCCGCGCATGATAGAGTCTCCGAATATGATCAGCTTTTCCATGTTGTTTTGACCTCGTTACTATGTAATCTAGTATTAAATACTATATTACATAATTTTGATTATATGTCAAGTGTTTTTGAAAATAATTATTGTGTTTTTGAAAACTATATGATATCTTAACATACATAGGAGATGAATCGTATGGATGAAAACAACGCGAAGAGCGCAGTGAGCCGCGGACTTCTGGAGCACACTCTCCCCGCGTGGGACGAGCTGCCGGATTTTGAGCTGTATATGGATCAGGTGCTGTCGCTCACGGGGCGGTATCTCGAGGGGATGCCGAACTCAGAGGACAGCAAGCTGACCGCCTCGATGATAAATAACTACGTAAAGGTGAAAATTATCCCCGCGCCGCAGGGAAAGCGCTATTCGCGCCGCCATGTGGCGTATCTGCTGCTGCTGTGCATCCTGAAGCCGGTGCTGCCCATCGCGGCGATACAGAAGCTGTTCGCCGCCGCGCAGAGCGGCACGGACGACAAGGCCTTCTATGAGCGCTTCCGCGGGATATACCGGCAGGCCAGCAGTGCGGCCGCCGAGGATCAGTGCTTCGCCGAGCCGGAGCTGTGCGACGCGATAATGTACGCCGCGCTCCGCGCCCGCGCGGGTCAGTCCGCCGCCCTCGCCATGCTCGCCGCTCTAGATCCCGAGGGAAAATAAAAATCCGGAATAACACAAAAACCTCCACAAAGGGAAACACTCCGCAAGGAAGTCGTTTCCCTTTGTGCTTTTGTAAGTCGTCAAAATGACTGGTTTGCGGAAAAATCATTTTATGATATAATAATTTTCAGATAGCAAATAACTATTTGCTATCTGAAGGAGGGAAAGACTGTGCCACAACATAAGTTTATTACAAAGCAACTAATAGATAAAGGTTGGTCAGAAGATAAAAAATACTGTCTTACTGACGAACAAGGAAAAAGATTTTTGCTTCGTGTTTCTCCGATTGAACAGTATGACAGAAAGAAAAGTGAATATGAACTTATGAGTCAGGTAGCAACTCTCGGTGTGCCAATGTGCAAACCTTTAGAGTTCGGTACATCTGATGAAGGAGTTTATTCTATTCAAACTTGGATAGATGGCGTTGATGTAGAAGAAAATGTACATAATTTAACATGCGAAGAACAATATTCTTATGGTTTTGAAGCGGGAAGAATACTGAAGGAGATTCACAAAATCCCAGCTCCCAAAGGAATAGAAGATTGGGAAATTTACTTTAATCGTAAAGCAGACCGCAAAATCAAAATGTATGAAGAATGTCCTATCAAGTACGAAAATGGGCAAGCCTTCATTGATTACATTAATGCTCACAGATATTTACTCAGCGGTCGCCCTCGAACTTATCAGCACGGAGATTATCATATCGGCAATATGATGATAGGGAATGATAAGCAACTTTACATTATTGATTTTAACAGAAATGACTTTGGAGATCCGTGGGAAGAATTTAACCGCATTGTGTGGTGTGCTCAAGCTGCTCCTTTATTTGCAACCGGAATGGTAAACGGGTACTTCGATAATGATGTGCCGGTTCAGTTTTGGGAGTTGCTCGCACTTTATATCAGCAGTAATACTTTATCTTCTGTGCCTTGGGCAATTCCTTTTGGGCAGAGCCAAATTCAAGTAATGATAAATCAAGCAAAAGATGTACTAAGCTGGTATGAGAATATGACGAAATCCATTCCGACTTGGTACAAAGGAGTTATTATAAATAAATAATACGAAGCATTTGCCGTCGTGTCCACAGGGATAGCAAGCATCGGATTATGACACCACAATCCGAAAAGGAGTCAAATATAAAGCAGTTGGGGCGCCTTCCTTACGGAGGGTGCCCCAAGGCTCTCCCTTTTTGTTTACTTGTCACTGAAGCAGTCCCTCAGCCGTTCCGTAAAGCTCTTGCGTTTCTGGTAGTTCTTGTCGCTCAGCGCCGCATCAAATTCCCGCAGCTTATCCTTCTGGGCCTTGGTCATGCTCTTGGGCACTTCCACCACCACACGCACATACTGGTCGCCGCGGCCGCGGCCATTCAGGGCAGGGATGCCCTTATCCCGCAGACGGAATACCGTCCCGCTTTGGGTGCCCTCCGGCACATGGTAGCTCACTTTGCCATCTACGGTGGGGACTACAATGTCATCACCCATAGCCGCCTGGGCAAAGGTAATGGGGATCTCGCACCAGATATCATAGCCGTCACGCTCAAAGAGCGGATCGGGCCGGACGCTGACTGTCACCCGCAGATCACCGGCGGGACCGCCGTTGCGGCCGCTGTCGCCCTGGCCGCGCACCGCTACGGTCTGGCCGTCATCAATGCCGGCAGGGATATTGACGGTCACGGTCTTGCTGACCTTGACACGGCCCTTGCCGCCGCACTTGGGGCAGGGCTCCTTGATGATGCGTCCCCGGCCGCCGCAGCGGGCGCAGGGCTGCTGCATCTGCATTACGCCGATGGCGGTCTGACGCCGCACGGTCACCTGGCCGGTGCCGTGGCAATCGGGGCAGGTTTCGGGGCTGGTACCCTTCTTGGCGCCGCTGCCGCCGCATTCACTGCAGTTTTCCAGGCGGGAGACCTTAATATCCCTGGTGCAGCCCTTTACCGCCTCCATAAAGGAGATGGTAACCTGCGCTTCCCGGTGCTCGCCGCGGATGGGCCCATTGGGGTCCCTTACCCGGCCGCTGCCAAAGCCGCCAAAGCCGCCTCCGCCGAAGATATCTCCGAACAGGTCGCCCAAATCGCCAAAGCCACTGAAGCCGCCGCCAAAACCGCCTGCTCCACCGGTCGCACCGCCGCCATAGCTGGGGTCCACTCCGGCAAAGCCGAACTGATCATACCGCTGGCGCTTCTCCTTATCGGAGAGCACCTCGTACGCCTCGTTGACCTCCTTGAACTTGGTCTCAGCCTCCTTATCGCCGGGGTTCAGGTCAGGATGGTATTTCTTTGCCAGCTGGCGAAAGGCCTTTTTTATTTCATCCTCGCTGGCGCCCTTTTGCAGGCCCAGCACCTCATAGTAATCTCTTTTCTCTGCCATTCATCTCACCCTTTATTACAGGATCATGCAGAGAAAATGGTTTTATCCTCTGCAAGCAGGACAGCGCAGCGGCAAAACTGCCTCTGCGCGCCCCATTACAATTTGTTTTTCGGTTAGTTATCGTCTACCTCACGGTAATCGGCGTCTACCACGCCGTCATCGGGGGCAGCGCCCGCACCGGCCGCACCGCCCATATCGGGGCCGGCGGCACCGGCAGCGCCGGCATTGGACTGATATACCTTACCGAAGATCTCCATGGAAACCTTGGCCAGGTCATCGGTCGCGGCCTTGATCATCTCGTCATCGGTGCCCTTCAGCGCTTCCTTTACGGCCTCGGTCTTTTTCTCGATGGTGGCCTTATCGTCAGCGGAGATCTTATCGCCCAGATCCTTTACGGTCTTCTCGGTCTGGTACACGATCTGATCGGCGTTATTGCGGGTATCAATGGCCTCACGGCGCTTCTTATCCTCAGCAGCGTACTGCTCGGCTTCCTTCACGGCACGCTCCACATCGTCCTTGTTCATATTGGTGGAGGAGGTAATGGTGATGCCGGTCTCCTTGCCGGAGCCCAGATCCTTGGCGGATACATGGACAATGCCGTTGGCATCAATATCGAAGGTCACTTCGATCTGCGGAACGCCGCGGGGAGCGGCGGGGATGCCGGTGAGCTGGAAGTTGCCCAGAGTCTTATTATCGGCAGCCATTTCACGCTCGCCCTGCAGTACATGGACCTCAACGGTGGTCTGGCCATCGGCAGGGGTGGTGAAAATCTGCGTCTTCTTGGTGGGGATGGTGGTATTGCGCTCGATGACCTTGGTCATGACGCCGCCCAGGGTCTCCACACCCAAGGACAGAGGAGTAACATCCAGCAGCAGCAGGCCCTTCACATCGCCGGTGAGAACACCGCCCTGCAGGGCAGCGCCCAGGGCCACACACTCATCGGGGTTGATCCCCTTGAAGGGCTCCTTGCCCATGAAGCTCTTGACAGCTTCCTGGACAGCGGGGATACGGGTGGAGCCGCCTACCAGCAGCACCTTGCCGATATCGGAGGGCTTGAGGCCCGCATCGGAAAGGGCATTGCGTACCGGGCCCATGGTGGATTCCACCAGATCGGCGGTCAGCTCATTGAACTTGGCGCGGGTGATGGTCATATCGAAGTGCTTGGGGCCAGTGGCATCCGCGGTGATGAAGGGCAGGTTCACATTGGTCTGGGTCATGCCGGAAAGGTCGCATTTCGCCTTCTCAGCAGCCTCCTTCAGACGCTGGTGCGCCATCTTATCCTTGCGCAGGTCGATGCCGTTGGTCTTCTGGAAATCATCGGCCATGTAGTTGAGCAGGCGCTCATCAAAGTCATCGCCGCCCAGGTGGTTGTTACCGGCGGTAGCCAGTACCTCCTGTACGCCGTCGCCCATTTCGATGATGGAAACATCGAAGGTGCCGCCGCCCAGGTCGTAGACCATGATCTTCTGCTCGTTTTCCTTATCGATGCCGTAGGCGAGAGCAGCCGCGGTGGGCTCATTGATGATACGCTTGACCTCCAAACCGGCGATCTTGCCGGCGTCCTTGGTGGCCTGGCGCTGGGCATCGGTGAAGTAGGCAGGAACGGTAATGACCGCTTCGGTGACCTTTTCGCCCAGGTAGCCCTCGGCATCGGTCTTCAGCTTCTGCAGGATCATCGCGGAAATTTCTTGAGGGGTGTACTGCTTGCCATCGATGTTCACCTTGTAATCGGTACCCATGTGACGCTTGATGGAAGAGATGGTCTTTTCGGGGTTGGTGATAGCCTGGCGCTTAGCCACCTGGCCTACCAGACGCTCATTGTCTTTGAATGCTACAACAGAAGGGGTCGTGCGGGCGCCCTCGCTATTGGGGATGACGACGGCTTCGCCGCCTTCCATAACTGCTACGCAGGAATTGGTGGTACCAAGGTCGATGCCGATGATCTTACTCATAATCTATTCCTCCTAAAAACTACTGTGAATTGGTTTGATTTATGTGAATTTGAATTGCTGACTTAATTTAATTGGCCTGCTGCACCATGGCGTGCCGCAGAATGCGGTCTCCGCGGCGGTAGCCGCTCTGGAAGACCTGCGCCACCACATTTTTGCCGAGGGATTCATCCTCGATGTGCATGACGGCATTGTGCAGATTGGGGTCGAAGGGCTCTCCGGCTTTTCCGAAGGTCTCCACGCCCATCTTCTTGAGATATTCCTCGAAGCCCGTCTGGATCATCTTGATGCCGGTGAGATAATTTTCATCGGCACAGGGGGTATCCAGCGCCCGCTGGAGGTTATCCAGCAGCGGCAGCAGCTCCTTTAGGGTATTCGCTACTGCATCGGGATAGACATTTTCGCGTTCCTTTTGGGTGCGGCGGCGGTAGTTATCGTACTCGGCCATCAGGCGCAGGTATCGATCCTCCAGCTCCTTTTTTTCGGCCTCGCACTTTTCCAACGCTTCCGCTTCCCGGCTCTTTTTCTTTTTGCCCTTTTTCTGCTCCGGGGCGGCTTCCTCGGCGGGCTCGGCGGCTTCAACAGCTTCGGCCGTTTCCTCCGTCATCAGCTCTTCCTCGGGGGTGGTGTTTTTGTTTTCCTGATCCACAGGGTCTCTCTCCTTTCGCGGTTTACAGACCGTTATTCAGTGTATCGCTCAGCATCCGGCTCAGCATATTGGCGAAATATTCCACATGGGGGATGAGCCGGGCGTAATCCATGCGGACGGGACCAACCAGCCCCAGGGCGCCGATGGAATCCTCACCGATGCGGTAACGGGCAACGATCATGGAGGAATTCTCCATTTCGGGGCGGGCATTTTCCCGCCCCACGCTGACAAACAGGTCATTTTCCCGGCTGCCGATGATCCGCAGCATTTCCTCGCGGGAATCTAGCAGGCGGTACAGCCGGTCGGCCACATTTCTCAGCTCTGGGTGTTCCAGCAGATTCCCCGTGCCGCTGCGGTACAGGGCACCTTCGCAGGCTTCCCGGCACAGCTCGTAAATAGCGGCCAAAAGCGGCGCAAAGATATCGGTGTGCTCACCCAGGGTAAAGGCCATCGAATTGATGTACTGGGCGGTGATCTCATTGAGGCTGCGCCCGGCCAGGCGGCCATTGGCGAAGCTCTGGAAGAAGTCCACCACATTGGGGGTCAGATTGAAATTGACCCGGCAGACCTTGTTTTTCACCATGCCATTGCTGCACAGCAGCAGGATAACGACGGTATGCGCCGTGGCCGGAATGATCTCAATGCGCTTGACAAAGAGGCTCTGGCGGGAGATGGTGGTGGAAAGGGCATAGCAGCCGGTTTCCTTGGCCAGCATCCGGGTGGCGCCTTCCAGCACGCGGTCGGGGTCGGGGTCGCAGTAATTGAACAGGGCGTCAATCTCGCCGCGGGCGGCGTCCTCCAGCGGCTGCGGCTTCATCAGGTGATCGAGGTAGTAGCGCAAACCGCGGTAAGTGGGGATGCGTCCGGCGGAGGTATGGGGCTGCTCGATGTAGCCCTGCTCGCTGAGGTAGGCCAGGTCATTGCGGACGGTAGCGGAGGAGACAGTCTCCTCCAGCATGGCGGCGATCATCTTGGAGCCGATGGGCTCGCCGGTGCGGATGTAGCTTTCCACCACGCAGGTAAGGATCCTGCTTTTTCTGGGATCCAGCTCCATATTGCTCCCTCCTTTTTAGCACTCACTCACTTCGAGTGCTAACGATTATTATTGTACTCACTTTTTCGCGGTTGTCAATAGGGTTCACAAATAATTTACAACTATTTTTCGCAGTCACCGTTGCAGAGTGCTAAGCACATGCTATAATGAGAAAAAGCTGCCCGGCGGGCTTCCCGCGCGGGTTTAGCGTACATGGGTGCGCGTACGCACACGCACGAGGGAGCCAATAAAGTATAGCCGATGAGCCGGGACGAGTGGAGAAAGGCGGGGCGCAGCCCGGAGCCTGCACTTACTTGCTAAAGGAGAGAATGCAAACCATGTTCCAAAACAAATGGTTTTATCTGTTCTGCATATCCATGCTGCCTATTGTGGAGCTGCGGGGCGGCATCCCGGCCGGGGCTGCCATGGGGCTGTCCTTTTGGCCGGTGTACCTCACCTGCGTACTGGGCAACCTGCTGCCGGTACCGTTCCTTATCTTATTCGCGAAAAAGATACTGGAGTTTCTCTCTACTTTGCCCCGTATCGGCGGATTCTTCCAGAAAATCATCCGCCGGGCGGACCAAAAAGCGGCGGAGATCGGGCAGTACGAAAAATGGGGGCTGTTCCTCTTTGTAGCCATTCCGCTGCCGGGCACCGGCGCCTGGACCGGTTCACTGGTGGCGGCGGTGCTGCGGATGCGTATCTGGCAGGCGTTCCTGGTCATCATGGTCGGGGTACTGGTCAGCGGATTCATCACCGGCGGGATCGCCTATGGGCTGTTTACCGCGCTGGCATAATACAATAATATAAAACGGAGAAGACCCCCTGCTTTCGCAGAGGGCCTTTTCCGTTTAGAGAGAAAATGAAAGAAGAATAAAGAGGAAGGCTGATTTATTCCGCCATGCCTTCACGGATGATCGCTTCCGCCTGGGCTGCTTCCGCTTTGGAAAGCTGCGGGGTGCCCAGCAGGGGATACTCGATCCCCAGGCTATCGTACTTTACCTTACCCATGGAATGGTAAGGCAGCACCTCCAGCTTTTCCATATTGGTCAGCGTCTTCAGGTAGCGTCCGAGTGCCAACAGTTCTTCCCTTCGGAAGGTGATACCCGGCACAACGACATGACGGATCCATACCGACTTGCCGATTTTTTTAAGGTATTCCGCGAAGGCAAAGACCCGCGCGTTGCTGTGGCCAGTCAGCTTTTTGTGCTCTTCATCAAACATATGCTTGATATCGAGGAGCACCAGGTCGGTAACGGCCATCAGCTTTTCAACTTTTTCGGTATGGTCGGGATCGAACAGGATGCCGCAGGTATCCAGCGCCGTGTGGATCCCGTTCTGCTTGGCTTTGGTAAAAAGCTCGGTGAGAAAATCAATTTGGAGCATCGGTTCGCCGCCGGTGGCGGTGATGCCGCCGGAGGTATAAAATTCCCGGTTGCGGGTGATCTTTTCGATGATCTCATCGGCGGTCATCTGGGTGCCGCCCGCCATTTCCCAGGTATCGGGATTGTGGCAGTAGAGGCACCGCATGGGACAGCCCTGGAAAAACACAACATAGCGGATTCCGGGGCCATCCACCGTGCCAAAGCTCTCAAGGGAATGGATGCGTCCAGTCAGTTCCGACATGGCAATCACATTCTTTCGTGGAAGGTGCGGGAGATGACCTCATCCTGCTGGGCACGGGTCAGCTTGATAAAGTTGACGGCGTAGCCGGAAACACGGATGGTCAGCTGCGGATACAGCTCGGGGTGAGCCTGAGCGTCCAGCAAAGTCTCGCGGTTGAGCACATTGACATTGAGGTGGTGCGCATGCTTGCCAAAGTAGCCATCCATGAGGCCGACGAGGTTGGTCACGCGCTGGTCATCGTTCTTGCCCAGGGCATCGGGAACGATGGAGAAGGTATTGGAGATACCGTCCTGGGAATCCATGAAGGGGATCTTGGCAACAGAAGCCAAGGAAGCAACAGCACCGTGGCTATCGCGGCCGTGCATGGGGTTGGCACCGGGCGCGAAGGGCTCGCCGCCCTTACGGCCATCCGGGGTGGAACCGGTATTCTTACCATAGCTGACATTGGAGGTGATGGTAAGGATAGAGGTGGTATGGATACCGTTACGGTAGGTGGGATACTCACGGATGTAGTTGATGAAGCGGTGCAGGATATCCTTGGCGATCTCGTCTACACGGTCATCATCGTTGCCGTACTTGGGATAGTCGCCCTCGACCTCGTAGTCAACGGCCAGGCCCTGCTCGTTGCGGATGACCTTGACCTTGGCATACTTGATGGCGGAGAGGGAATCGGCCACTACTGAGAAGCCAGCGATGCCGGTAGCGAACCAGCGGGTAACTTCCTTATCGTGCAGCGCCATTTCCAGGGACTCATAGCAGTACTTATCGTGCATGTAGTGGATGATGTTAAGGGCATTGACATAAACACCGGCCAGCCACTTCATCATATCCATATACTTCTCCATGACCTCATCATAGTCGAGGTACTCGGAGGTGATGGGACGGTACTTCGGGCCGACCTGATGGCCGTTCATCTCATCCACGCCGCCGTTGATGGCGTACAGCAGGCACTTGGCCAGGTTGGCGCGGGCGCCGAAGAACTGCATCTCCTTGCCGATACGCATGGAGGATACGCAGCAGGCAATGCCGTAGTCATCGCCGTGAACGGGACGCATGACATCATCGTTCTCGTACTGGATGGCAGAGTGCTTAATGGAGATCTCGGCACAATACTTCTTCCAGTTGGCGGGCAGGTTGTGGCTCCACAGAACGGTGAGGTTGGGCTCGGGGGAAGCACCCAGGTTATCCAGGGTGTGCAGATAGCGGTAGCTCATCTTGGTGACCATGTGACGGCCATCGGTGCTCATACCGCCCAGGCTTTCGGTGACCCAGGTGGGATCGCCGGCGAAGATGTTGTTGTAATCGGGGGTACGGGCAAACTTGACCAGACGCAGCTTCATAACAAAGTGGTCCACAAACTCCTGGATCTGCTCTTCGGTGAATACGCCGTTGCGCAGGTCGCGCTCGGCATAGATATCCAGGAAGGTGGAGGTACGGCCAAGGCTCATGGCGGCGCCGTTCTGCTGCTTGACAGCGGCGAGATAGGCAAAATAGACGGCCTGGATGGCCTCCTGCACATTGGCGGCGGGCTTGGAGATATCACAGCCGTAGATGCCGGCCATCGCCTTGAGCTCCTTCAGGGCGCGGATCTGCTCGGAAAGCTCCTCACGGTCACGGATGACATCGGCCAGCATAACGCTGGGGGTGGTGGCTTTCTGGAACTCCTTGTCCTCGATGAGGCGGTCTACGCCGTACAGTGCCACGCGGCGATAGTCGCCGATGATGCGGCCGCGGCCGTAGGCATCGGGCAGGCCGGTGATGACATGGCTGCTGCGGCAGGCGCGCATCTCGGGAGTGTAGGCATCAAACACGCCGGCATTGTGGGTCTTGCGGTGGGTGGTGAAGAACTCCTCCACCTCAGGATCCAGGTGATAGCCGTTATCCTCGCAGGCCTGCTTGGCCATGCGGATGCCGCCGTAGGGCATGAGGGCGCGCTTAAAGGGCTTATCGGTCTGGAAGCCGACGATGGTCTCCTTCTCCTTATCCAGGTAACCGGGGCCATGGCTGAGGATGGTGGAAACGACCTTGGTATCCATATCCAGTACGCCACCGGCCTCGCGTTCCTTCTTGGAGAGCTCCAGCACTTCGTTCCACAGGGCGGTGGTATCGGCGGTAGGGCCCTTCAGGAAGCTGTCATCACCATCGTAGGGGGTGTAGTTGTTCATGATAAAGTCACGAACATCGATCTCGGTTTCCCAACGGCCGCCTTTGAATTCTTTCCATTCGTTACGCATAATTTCGTTACCTCCCAGTTCATTTTCTCTTATTGGTTCGGGCTTTTGCTGTGCTTTATGCCGTCTTGGACACATTTTTCACAAGACTTGTGGACTGTGCACAGGCCAGGCCTTTTTTGTCATGCTTATTGTATTCTACTTCTCACAAGTTGTCAAGAGTTTAACAAGAGTTTATTCCGGAAATGTATTGCACTTATTCCTGAATGTTTATACTATACCATTTTGGTACAGTTTATGCAAGCAGCAAATCGCCAAAATTGCAAAGAAAAGCGGCATGCTTTTTACACATACCGCCAAAGAGCCTACTATTTTGCCGCCGGATTCATCACAAAAGAACTATCTTGCGGCATTATTTCCCTGTAAGACCGGTGGGGATCACCGGGGTACGGGGGCGCTTCTGCTCCCGCACCAGCTGCCAAATGAGCTCCGGACTGATCGCTGGATTGATGGTGGTGCGGGCCTGCAAAGCCGCCAGCGCCGCACCCATGGCAAAGTCCATGGTATCCCCCAGCCAGTAGCGCTGCGCCGTGCTGTACAGCAGCCCCGCCATGAAGCTATCGCCCGCGCCGGTGGCGTTTTCCACCTGCTGCAGGGGACGGGTACGGCTCCACAGCCGCTGGCCCATGTTATCGGCATAGTAGCAGCCCCGGGAACCGGCGCTGATGATAACCCGGCGCACCCCCTGCGCCAAAATGCCCTCCGCTGCCCGGAAGTAGTCCGCCTCGCAGCGGATAGAACGGCCGGAAAGAATCTCGGCCTCCAAACGGTTGGGCTTCAGGGTATCGATGCCCCGCAGCACCGGACGCATCCGGCGGGCGTAGGCGGTAGAGACGGGATCGGCGAAGATGGGGACACTGCCCCCGAAGGTGCGGATAATATAGCGCAGCGTTTCCTGCGGCAGGCAACCATCCACCACGATAGCAGCCGCCGCTGAGAGCTTGTCCCGCATGGGTTCCAGCCGGGCAGGGGTCAACTCCTGCAGAATGCGCATATCGCTGAGGGCGACGGCCATTTCGCCATCGCTGCGGTGGATGGAAACATAGGACGAGCTGTTTTTCCCGGGCAGGGTGATAAAGCTATCGGTGGCGATGCCGCATTCCCGGCACCAGGAGCGGATCTTTTCGCCGTACATGTCCTCCCCCACCGTGGTGATAAGGCGGGTAGGCAGCCCCAATCGGGCCGTATTCTCACAGACATTGCGGGTGACGCCCCCCACGGAAACCGAAAGGGTGCCGGGGTTGCTGTCCTCCATCACCAGTCTGGCGGCGCTTTCGCCCATGATATCCACATTGGCCGCGCCGATACCGACGATCTCTTTTGGCAAGGCGGTATCCTCCTTTGGATTTACTGCCCTATATTATACACCAAAAGGAGGGTTTTTCAAGGGGTGGAAATCCTGGCGGGTACGCGCGTGCCGGATGGGAAAGTCCGGTACAGAGGGAGGGCGGCGCAGCCGCGCGCCCTCTGCTCAATCCCAGAAATGGCAGAGCAGCTCCTCGGCGGTTTTTTGGCTGGTGCGGGTATAGCGCGGGATGCGGATGAGACAGGCGGGATCCCGGGTAAGGCAGCAGGGCTTGCCCTCCACACCGAGGGAAGCGGCAAAGCCCAGCTGCTCCAGCAGTTCCTGGCTGTGGCGGCTGTAGGAGCCAAACGGATAGGTAAAGGTATCGGGCCTCCAGCCGGTCATCTCCTCGATGCGGTCCTGGGCTTTTTGCAGATCGGCGCCCACGGCGGCAAAATACTGTTCAGTGGTTTCATCCTTGCGCTGGGCGGCGCCGCGGCGGGGATTCCCGGTCTTGTGCAGATTATAGGTGTGGTTCTGGATCTCAATGAGGCCGCTTTCCATCATTTCGTTGATCATATCCCAAGTAATGTGGGAGTAATTTTCCTTATTTTCATCCAGCTCACTGTATTTATCGGTTTCCCCCACGATGATGGAGATGACGGCTTTCATCTGATATTTTTGCAGCAGCGGGTAGGCATTCAGGTAATTATTATAGTAGCCGTCATCAAAGGTGATCATCACCGGCTTTTCCGGCAAAGGCGCGCCCTGCTGCACATAGGCGATGAGATCACTCATCACCACGGTGGTGCAGCCCTGCCGCTGTAAATAAAGGAGGTCCTCCTCCAAGGCCTGCGGCGTAATGACATAATCCCCTGCCTTTTTAGGATTGGAGTGGACGCCGTGGTACATCAGCACCGGAAGGCGTACCTCCTGCGAGACCGACAGTCTGCGCATTGCCGGAATGATGCGTCCGCTGCCCCACCACACCGCACTTATCAGCAGTACTGCCGCCAGCACCATCACCAAAAGCCGCTTCCACCATGTCATGGGCCATGCCTCCTTTTGCCGCTTCTTCTGCTATTTGTATGCGCCGGGGCTTGACGGTATCACCGCCCGGCGGGTATACTGGAAAAAATAAAGGAGTGTGATTTTATATGGTACGGCATATCGTAATGTACCGCCTAAAGGACGAAAACAAAGAGGAAAACGCCCGGCAGATGAAGGAAAAGCTGGAGGGACTCAATGGAAAAATAGAGGGGCTGCATGGGCTGCGCATCGACCGGGACTGCAACAGCCACCAGTACGATGTGTGCCTGACCGCGGATTTTGACGACCTGGCGGCGCTGAAGAGCTATAAAAATCATCCGCTGCATGTAGCGGCTTCCGACTTTGTGCATGAGGTAATGACCGAGCGTTCGGCCTTCGATTTTGAGGTGTAATGCCCCTTTGCAACCGTCGGTTGCGGAAAATCCAACGAAAAGCGGTGGCCTGCCACCGCATTTTCCTCTATGATAGGATTACAAGATAAGCCACTATCCCGAAAGGAGAAAAATATGACACTGGGAGAGCGTATTGCATACTACCGTAAAAAAGCGGGTTATTCGCAGGAGGGGCTGGCGGAGCGGCTGGGAGTCAGCCGGCAGGCCATCAGCAAATGGGAGACCGGCGAAGCCACCCCCGATGCCGAACGCATCATCGTGTTGGCGGCGGCACTGGGTATTTCCACCGATACCCTGCTGCTGGGCAAAGAAGAGCCGGAACGCCCTTACACGGAAGCGGAAACGGTACGGCAGCCCGCCCCCACCCCGGAATGGCTGGATCATCTGCCCCGGCATATCGGGCGGCTGTTCCGGGAGAAAGGCTATATTGCCGGGTATATTGTGGCGGCGCAGGGGCTGGGGATCCTGCTGGTGGGGCTGCTGGCGCGCTTCGGCTTTGGCAGTATTCTTTCCATGCAGAACAGTGCGTGGGGCATGCATGGCTTCTGGGACAACATGAGCGGTATGGGCGGCATGTCCGCCGCCTTCCGGTTCCCGATCATCTTTGCTGATATCCTCTGTATCCTCGGCGGCATCGTTATCATCGGTGGGGTGGCGCTGGCGATCATCTGGAAAAAGCGGGGGCAACAATAAAGGAGTGGCAGCATGCACTATGTAATGGCTAAGGGGATCCTTTCCGCCGGGGGAAATATAAACCTGTACCGGGGCTGCACCCATGGGTGTATCTACTGTGATTCCCGCAGCCGGTGCTATCACATCGACCATGCATTTGAGGATGTGGAGGTAAAGCAGAACGCCGTGGAACTGCTGGAGGACGCCCTGCGGCGGCGCCGGGCCCCCTGCATGGTGGGGACCGGCTCCATGACCGACCCCTACCTGCCGCTGGAGGCGGAGCTAAGGCTGACCCGCCGGGCGATGGAGGTGGTGGAGCGCTATGGCTGCGGCTTTACCGTTATCACCAAAAGTGACCTGATCCTACGGGATCTTGACCTGCTGAGCCGCATCCAACAGAACGCCAAATGCGTGGTACAGATGACCCTGACCACAGCTGATGAAACGCTGTGCCGCAAGCTGGAACCGAATGTGTGCACTACCGCCCGCCGCTGTGAGGTACTGCGGGAGCTGCAAAAGGCCGGCATTCCCACGGTGGTGTGGCTTTCCCCCATTTTGCCTTTTATCAACGATACCGAGGAGAATATCTCCACCCTGCTGGACCGCTGTGAAGAAGCCGGTGTACGGGGGATTCTCTGCTTTGGCATGGGGCTGACGCTGCGGGAGGGCAACCGGGAATACTTTTACACCCGACTGGATGAGCTGTTCCCTGGCCTGAGCGAGTGTTACCGCCGCACCTACGGCGACCGTTATGAGGTGACCAGTCCCCACAACGACCGGCTGATGCGGCTATTCCATGCACAGTGCGAAGCCGCCGGGATCCTGCACAATAACAACGCCATCCTTCAATATCTGCATGAGTACGAAACGCCGCTGCAGCAGCTTAGCCTATGGTGAGCCGCTGCGGCGGTTTTTTTCGAATTGGTGGGTTTCGCAAGCCGCCCGCAGGGCAAGCCGTCCTGCGGACGGCTTCGGCTTCGCCGAACCGCCCTGCGGGCGGCGCCCCTGTTTCTGCTGGAATTATAGCAGAAGCAGCATCCGCAGCGGCAAACCCGCAGAAGGTGTAAGGGCAAAAAAAACGCAGAAAACCGGGCAGCCATTCCGCTGCCCGGTATGCTTTTGGCGTGGGACAATCCCGCACCGCTGATTTACCACTGATGGAACGACTCCAGGTGCTTGGCATTTTCACGAGCCTTAGCGGCCAGCTTGGTGTAGAGGCCGTGCTTTTTCTCCTCCACCAGCTCCTGATAGCCCTTATCGATCGAAAGAAACTTTTCGTTTCTCGGCAGTGGAACATCCTGTTCCACCAGGATATCCTGAACTCGCCGGATATCCACACCACGCAGGCTGGTGCCCTGAGAAAGCGCCACCGCCGCGGCTACGCCGGCGGCCTGGCCAGTACCAACGCACTGGGGGATCAGATTCAGCCAGTCGATGGCCACATCATCCGCCGAAATATGTCTGCCGGGGCACAGCAAGCCTTCCACCTTCTGCGGAACAATGGCCCGGTAGGGGATCTCGACCGGTCCGCAATCATTGATGGAGCAGATGGTGCTGTGCCAGGCGATAACATCCTCAAACTCATGCGCAAAGGCCCAGTCATTCGCGGACATCACATACTCACCGGTCAGCCTGCGGCTGCACCTGGCACCCAGCTGCGGCGCAATATCATAAAGATATGCATTGCGGAACGCCATGGGGACAGCTTCCTTCAGATAGGCCAACACCTCCCGCATACTGGCGCGGGTCGCCATCTCGGTCTCGGTTTGATCCTTGATCTTGGTACAGTCCTTTTCAGCATGCCAGTTATTGATCCAGCACATCTCATTGGAATTGGTGGGCAGCGGCATGGCCCGGAATCCGGCGACCTTGCTGATGCTGCCGCGCAGCGCCGCAAAGGCCTCAGGCCGGGTACGCTTCCATTCCTCAAAGAGATCCCAATTGATGCCCGCGATGCGCCAAACCAGCGCCGTGGTGCTGGAACGGGTCTCCGCATCCGCCAAGCTGGCGAAGGGCGCGCCGGTTTGGGAGAAGATATCTCCATCGCCGGTGGCATCGATAACCGCCTTGGCAAAGATAGCCTGGCGGCCCTCCTTACTCTCAAATACTACACCCTTTACAGTGTTCCCATCCATAATGGGACATACGCCAGTACTGTGGTACAGCACCCGGATAGACTGCCGCTCCTCCAGCAGCATCTTATCCAGTTCAATTTTCAGCTGGTTCGGTTCAAAATAGACCGAGCGTACCAGCCGGTGAGGGGAATCCTCTCCACGGCTCCAGCAGTCGTGGATTGCCTTCCAGCTATCGCAAAGAAGGGGATCGGTGCTGCCCATTTGGGCACCCTCCGGGCCGCGCACGGCACCGGGGATGTGCTTCATGCGCTGGAACCATTCCTCCTGCAGACCCTTTACAAACTGTTTATCGTACCAGGAAAGATCCGGAACCATAATGACATATCCACCGGTCACATCGCCGCCGGAATAGCCATAGCGATCCATCAGGATGATATTCCTACAGCCGGCCCGGGCCGCAGCAATTGCCGCGGAATGTCCGGCCGCGCCGCTGCCGATAATGAGTAGCTCACACTCATCGTAGACCTTCAGCCAGCGGGCCTCTTCGTAATATTGTTTATCCATTGGTTGCTCCTTTTGTGTTTTTTCAAGAGCGTTCCTCCGCCGTTTCCTCATAGAACGCTCTGGCAAAATCGATCACGGTTTTGACAGCGGAAGTCTCCGCCCGGTGCTTATTCCATATCAGCGCCAGCGATACCGGCAGCGCCGGTTCAAAGGGGATCCCCACCACATTTGGGGAAGAAAAGCTGCCCCGGATCTGCACTGCACAGGCCAGGTCACGCTCCACAATGCTTTGCAGGGCACTGATTTGGGAAAGCCGCATCACGATATTAGGCGGGCAGCCTATTGAATCCAGCCGGGAAGTAAGCTCCCGTTCCCGCTGGAGGTATTTGCTGAGCATAGCCAGCGGCAGCAGGCGCAGGTCCTCTGTTTTGATGCTTTTTCGCTGGGCCAGTGGGTTTTGCTTGGAAACATAAAGCACCTGCTCCGCCCGTCCCAGTGACAGAATATCACAGTTTTCGGTATCGTAGCAGATATCCGTTGTAAAGATGACATCGATCGAACCTTCCGCCAGCAGGGCCCTTGCTTCCAGATTATTTTTCTCGGTGGCCGCCAGCGTGATATTGGGGTAATTTTCGTGGAACTTTTGATAGAAATCCGGGAAAATTCTTTGCGAGGTAAAGGGGGTCAGGCCGACATTCACGATTTGGCGCTTCGGGCCCTCCGCCAACTGTTGGGCTACCTGCTCGATGGCGCAGATGCGGCCCAGCACCTCATTGATCCGCTCATAGATGATCTTTCCATCATCCGTCAGCTCCAGGCCTGTGGTGGTGTGTGTAAAAAGCACAATGCCCAATTCCTGCTCCAGCGCATTGATGGAGCGGGAAATGGCTGTACGGGAGATGAAAAGCTCATCCGCCGCCTTGGTCACGCTGTGGAATTCGCATACCGCCTTGAAATACCGTAGTTGTAGCAATGTCATTGTCTGCCCATCCTTTCCCCGCTGTACAGCAGGGGGCCAAGCCCCCTGCTATACATCAAGTCTATCAGATAATCCTCCGTCCGGCAACCGCCAGGACTGTTGTCATCTGTCGTTCTTGCTCAGAACAGCATCCCACAGATAACCGGCAGCCAGATTGCCGAAAGCAGGCAAAGGATCACTTGGATGATTGCATTGGATTTTGGCATATCCGCCATTTCATAGTAGCCATAGCCGTAGGTCAGCAGCGGCACTACATCAATGGGGAACAGGAAGCAGCAGGTGGCGCACATTACGGTAGTGCAGATGAGCATAACAGGGCTCATATTGGCCGCAGCAGCAACCGCCACCAGCGGAACTGCCAGGGTAGTGACCAGCGTAGGGCCTACCGGCATGACAATAAGGATGAGGAAGCCGATGAGCGCCAGAACAAAGACAAATACGAAGTCGGAGGTGGCAATGGAGCTCAGATCCATAATGCTGGTGAGCCACTTTACCACGCCGTTGGTACGCAGCAGGCCGGTAAGGCCGATGAGGGTACCCAGCATGAAGAAGGCGGTCCAGTTGACTTCCTTAACGAAATCCTTCCAACCAAAGACGCCAATGCCGGGCAGCATCATGATGCCAACACCTACCATGGCGACCACCATGATATTGAAGAAGCTGAACCAGGTGCCTAGGATCCAGCAGATGAGCATAGCAGCGATGATCACACAGACACGAATCTCATCCTTGCCGATCTTCTCCGGAATCTCCAGCTTGCTGAGGTAATGATGGATGGCATCCTGGGTGAGCTCTGCGGGCTTAAAGACCGCGCGGATGATGAAGTAAGCCGCAATAAATGCCACAATGGCGATAGGCCCAAAGATAGCGACCCAATCCAGGAAGGTGACATTCACGCTAGCCAGGTTCTCCAGATAGGTGATGGCAATGACATTCACCGCACCGCCGGCGGGAGTGATCATACCACCGATCATGGAAGCGGTGGGCAGGGCGATGAGCATGCAGCGGCCGGTGCGCTTGCGCTCGTCCTCATTTTCATAGATGCTGAGGAAATCCAGCACCAGCGGGATGAACGCCGAGCAGGCGGCGATATTGGAAACGATGGAAGAAAGCAGGCCGCAGCACAGCATGATGGCCAGCAGAACAGTATTGACATTTCTGCCCGCTTTGGTGATGATGCCGCGCATCAAGCGGCGGGAAAGGGGCACTCTGGTCACGGCACAGGTCAGGCCAAAGCTTGCCATCATAAAGAAGGCACTTTGGTTCTGGAAGCCAGCCAGCGCAGCCGCGGGCGTTTCCACACAGCCGCAGATATACATAAGCGGAATGACCAGCATGCACAGTACGCCGATGGGCAGACCGCCGGTGAGCATACAGACGATGGTAGCCAGCAGCAGGCCCAGCGAATTGCGGCCCGCCGCAGTCAAGGTCTCAGAGGTGGGGATAAAGAACATTGCCACGAGGATCAGGATAAAAAGCGCTAAACCAATATTATTTTTTACAGATCTGGTTTCTTTTGCGTTAGCCATTTATTTTTCCTCCCTTTCATTGGAATGTATATCAAATGATTCGATCAAAGACAGAGGTTTTCAAACAATGCGGTCAGGTTTGCCGCGTTTTCCAGCTGGGCCGTTTCGGCTATTACCTTTTCGGCCTTATAGTCGGGCAGGATGCAGTTAGCGCCCAGGCGGAAACGGTCCTGGATCTCCTCATCGGTCAGGCGGTAGCCATCCTTATTGGTGCCGCGGGAATAATCCACCGATTCGGTGTATACCTGACCGCCTACGGTCACCTCTACCCGGCCGTACCAGCTCAGGGGATCCTTGCGGCGCAGCTCGGCATACTCAGGGGCCACATGCATGGTCACCTTTTTGGCAAAGGCCAGCAGCCGCGGGTCATTCAGTGCGATCTTATCCTGCCAGGCCGGGCCGGGCTTGTACCCAAAGGCCTCCAGCGCCATAGCGATGGGTCCGCTGAACTGCACATCTACCTGATTAGCCACGGAATACTGATCGGGATTCGCCACAAAGGCCGCGGTATGGCAGTCGATCGCCTCGATCTGCTCCGGGGAGAAGTGGTATTTTTCCTGCAGGATCGCAAAGGCATCCAGCACACTGTGGAGGTAGCGGCACACAGGGTATGGTTTATAGTGATACTCGGTAAAGAACCAGCGGGAGCCCAGTTCCTCTACTACCTTTTCGGGGTCCCATACATCCGGCTCCCGGCAGTAAATATGAGGGAAGCCGTATTCACTATCCAGGGTATACTCATTTCCGGTATAGCCCAGCTCGGCCATCTCGGCCGCCTGCACCGCGCCCTGGGCCATCCAGGAAACCGGCACATATTTGATCATGGACTTGGGGGAGGTAGATTCCCAGTCGCGGCAGACGCCCAGCGAGCAGTAATAGGCCGCGATGCCGATGGCATTGCGCATCTGCTTCTCGTTCAGCTTCATCAGCATACCGCAGCCCACCGCGGCGCCAATGATGTGCTCATTGCTGTTGCCAAAGAAGTCCGGAGTCTTGCCGTATTTCATAATGGACTTTGTCATAATGCTAAGCAGCACGCGGGAAAGCCGCCGGGCTACCTCCTGGCCGACACACAGTGCCGCCAGCAGCTCCTTGCCGGTGGAACTGCGCTCCTCCGCCACTGCCAGAATGGCAGGGATCACGATGGGCGGCACATGGGGCACAGGGTCCATATCCAGGCCGTTCCACAGCTCCGCATTGCAGAAAGCCGCCACAGCCGCGGAAGATTTTCCGCCTACGCCGATCAGGCTGGCCGCACCGTTGCCCCCCTGCCGGCGTGCAAACATTATACCGATCTTGCCTTTATCGGAAGCAATGCCGCCCAGCGCGTTTCCCAGTCCATCCAGCAGTACCCGCTTGGATTCATGGATCACTTCCGCCGGGATCTTATCATAATCGGCATATTCCAACGCAAATTTTACAAATTCATCGGTGACATTCCTCATATTGCAGTCGCCTTTCTTTCTTATGTTCTATCCATGGACAAATATATTGTATCTTGTCAAAGTTCATAAAATCAAGAAGAAGAAATGGTACATACTTGTGTAGTTTTTGTTTCATGGCTATAAAAAAGACTCTCCCCTGCGGAAGAGTCTCCTATTTTTATTCAATTTAACGGTTACCGGCTGGAATAATTGGTGTAGCTGACAAAGCCGTCATACAGCTTACCCAGATATTCGAAGCTCTTGCCGGTACCGATGGCCACTGCCTCGATGGGGTTTTCGGCCAAATGCGCCCGGATGCGCACCCGGCTGGTAATGAGCTTATCCAAACCATCCAGCATAGCGCCGCCGCCGGTCATCAGCAGGCCGTTTTTCTCAATATCCGCCACCAGTTCGGGCGGGGTCTGCTCCATCACCGATTGCAGCGCCGTGATGATGCGCTCCACCTCGATGCGCAGCGGCATCTCCAGCTCGTAGCTGGAAAGGGTGATCTTCTGCGGCAGGCCGGTCACCAGGTTGCGGCCCTTCACCTCTACGGTCTTTTCAGGCTGGCCCTCGGTCCACACGGTACCGATCTCCCGCTTGACACGGTCGGCGGTGGAATCACCGATGAGAACATTATAGGTGCTACGCACATACCGCACAATGGCCGCATTCATCTTGTTGCCGGCCATCTTCACCGAGCTCTTGCAGACGATGCCGTTTAGGGAAAGTACTGCGATATCGCTGGTGCCGCCGCCGATATCCAGCACCACGATGCCGCCGGGACGGGTAATATCCATCCCCGCGCCAATGGCAGCCGCGACCGGCTCCTCAATGAGGTAAACATTGCGGGCGCCGCTGGACATCACCGTATCAATGACGGAACGGGATTCCACCTCGGTAATGGCGCTGGGCACGCAGACGCAGACACGGGGCTTAAAGACCCGGCTGGGGTTCACCTTGGCAAAGAAGTGCTTGAGCATCTGCTCGGTCACCTCATAGTCACTGATGACGCCATCCTCCAGGGGGCGCACCACCCGGATATCCGAAGCAGTCTTGCCCAGCATCGTGTAGGCTTCATCGCCCACGGCCAGCACCTGCCCGTTGCGCTCATCCATCGCCACTATGGAAGGCTCCCGCAGAACAATGCCTTTTCCGGCTATATAGATCAGGGTCGTAGCGGTACCCAGGTCAATTCCGATATCATTTGCAAACACCTTGATATTCCCTCATTTCGCTGTAGCTTTGGCCGCCGGGGCGACCTTTCCCATTTATGAATTTATCATACCATTATCATCTGATAATGTCAAAGCCGGGGCGGCACATTTCGCAGTAAATTCACAATTTACCCTTTATTGCCCTCTAGTTTTTTGCCCTCCGGCCGGGGGGTACGCAGCACCGCCGCAGCAGTCACGCTTTCGGCGCCCTGCGCCAGCAGGAGCGCGGCGCAGTTTTCCAGCGTTGCCCCGGTGGTAATAATGTCGTCAATGAGCAGAATATGCTCACCGGGCGGCAGCTTCCTTTCCCCGGCCCGGTAGCTTTCCTTCGCCAGCGTGATGCGGGCCGCCCGGCCCGCCGCCGCGTGGGCGGTCGCTCGGCCATCCCGGGCCAGCACACCCTCCCGCAGCGGCAGTCCCAGTTCCCCGGCCAGGTACTGCGCCAGCAGTTTGGATTGATTATACCCCCGATGGCGTTCCCTCTCCGGCGGCATGGGCACATAGGTCACAGCCGTCAGCCGCGGCAACAGGCCGCTTTGCCGCACCGCTTCCGTCAGCATCCCGCCAAAAAGCGGCAGGCTTTCCCGCACGCCCTCAAATTTCAGCTGCTCCATCCCGGCGCGAAAGGCCCCCTCATACCGGGCGCACCATAGTATTCCCCGGCAGCCGAATACCTCCGGCTCCCAGAAAAATTCCCCTGCCTGCGGCTGTTGCTTCTGGCAGCTCTCACACAGCAGTTCCTCCCAGCCGCACAGCGTCCCGCACAGCAGGCACCGCGGCGGGTACAGCAGGTTGGTCACTATTTCCCGCAGCGTCACATGGTCACTCATCGCACATCTCCTGCAGCATCTCTTTTTGATTGGTATAGCGCAGGGTGCGGCGGTTATTCTGCACCATGGCATACACCGTTTCCTTTTGTCCGGTCATAATAAGCAGCTTTCTCGCCCTTGTTACGGCGGTATACAGCAAATTGCGGTAATGCAGCTTGGGGTGGCGGCGCTCCAGCGGCATCACCACAGCCTCAAATTCGCTGCCCTGGCTTTTGTGCACCGTCACGGCATAGGCGTGCTCCAGCTGGTCCTGGTTCTCAAAGGAATAGGTCGCCAGCTTTTCCTCAAACCGTACCTGAATGGTCTTGCTGCCGGGGTCCAGCATCTCAATAATGCCCATATCTCCATTAAAAATACCGGTCCCGGCGGTACCATCCGGCTGCTGCCATATGATATCGTAGTTATTGCGGATCTGCATCACCTTATCGCCCTCCCGCAGCGTGCGGCCCATCAGGGTGGCTTCGCCTTTGCCGCGTTCGGGCGGATTCAGTTTTCCTTGCAAAAGGCGATTCAATTCCCGGGTGCCCAGCGGGCCCTGCTTGGCCGGGGTAATGACCTGGATATCCCGCAGCGGATCGTATCCATAGCTTTTTGGCAGGCGGCGGCTGACAAGATCCACCACCAGCCGCTGCTGGGCAAAGGCATCCGGCTGCTCCAAGAAGAAGAAATCCCCTGTACGGCAGCCAAGGTCCGGCATCTCGCCCCGTACAATGGCGTGAGCGTTGGTAACGATCAGACTTTCCGCCGCCTGGCGGAATACCCGCTCCAGATGAATACAGGGCACCAGCCCGCTTTGGATGAGATCCCGCAGAACATTGCCGGCGGAAACGGAAGGCAGCTGGTCGCTGTCCCCCACCATAATAAGCCGGGCGCCCAGCCGCATCCCGCGCAGCAGGTGCTCCATCAGCAGGGTATCCACCATCGACATTTCATCCACGATGACCGCATCGGCGGGCAGGGGGTTCTTTTCCCCGCGCTTAAACGTCAGCACCTCGGTTTTTGGCTCCACCTCCAGCAGCCGGTGGATGGTACTGGCCTCCCGCCCGGTGATCTCCGCCATGCGCTTGGCGGCACGGCCGGTGGGAGCCGCCAGCGCCACCTTTTCGCCCCGCTGCTCCAGCAGCGCCAAGATGCCCCGCAGAGTGGTGGTCTTGCCGGTGCCGGGGCCGCCGGTCAGGATAAACAGACGGCTCTGCACCGCTTCGGCAATGGCGCGGCGCTGCACCGGGTCGTAGGTAATGCCCTGTGCCTGCTCCAGCTCGTCCAGCTCGTCCTCCATTGGCTCCAGCTGGGGCGGCTGTAATTGCAGCGCAATGCACACCCGGCTGGCCACATAGCTTTCCGCCCGGTACAGCGGCTGCAGGTAGATGTATTCCTTCTCCCCCACGGCATAGGCCGCCAGGGTGTTGTCTTCTATCAGTGTTGCCAGGGTATTCTCCAGCCCCTCCGGCGCCGCCTGCAAAAATTCCGTGGCAAGAGAAAGCAGCTTTCCTTTGGGCAGACAGGTGTGGCCGCTGCGGCTATTGACCCGCAGGATGTACTGCAAGCCCGCCCCCAGGCGGCAGGGGTCCTCCCCCGCCACACCAAAGTGCGCCGCCATACGGTCCGCCTCCTCAAATTCCACCCCGATCTCCTCGCAGCAGAGAGCGTAAGGGTCACTTTTCAGCACATCGGCGGTATTGGCGCCCCAGCGCCGCCAGGCTTTTATCGCCGTCGCGGCCGGCAGCCCCAGCGAAGCCAGTAGGCTCATCACGCTGCGGATGCCGAACTGCCGCTGGTATTCCTCCCCTATTTTTCGGGCCTTTTCAGCCGAGATGCCCCGCACCTCAGTCAGCCGTTCCGGTTCCTTTTCTATGATGGTGAGGGTATCATCACCGAAGCGTGCCACAATGCGCCCCGCCAGCGCGGGGCCCAGCCCCTTTACCGCCCCGGAGGATAAGTACTTGCGGATGGCCCCGGCCGTTGCGGGCAGGGTACGCTCTATAAGCTCCGCCCGGAACTGCACCCCGTAGGTGCCGTGTACCTTGTAGCTGCCGGTCGCGGTAATTTCTTCCCCCTCGGCGATCTCCGGCACTTCGCCCACCACTGTCACAGGGTCACCGTCCACATCCACCAGCAGCACGGTAAAGCCGCTTTCTTCGTTGTGGTAGGTCACATCCTCCACCGTCCCGGAGATCTTTTCCAGCTCCTGTTCCATTGCTTTGCGGCTCACCGTCCTTTCCTTTTGGTATGCGCAAATCCGCTTTTGGCGGCTAAAATCGGCGCTGGCTGCGTCGCCGCCCCTTGACAGGCATCAGCCCATCTGCGCCGGGCATAAGCCTGCCTGCGGGCGCCTTCTTGCCATCATCCGGTTTCCCCGCCAAAAAGCATCCCTGCGCTTATCAATCATTTTCCTTTATCATACACCATTTTTCTGCCTGGGGCAAATCCAAAGTATCAATATTCCGGTCCCGGCAGTACCGCCGGCAGATCTCCCGTGCCTCCGGCTCCAGCGGCAGCAGCACGGTGCAGGGCAGCCCGCCCGTTTCTCCGCGGTGCAGCAGGCGGCAGCAGCCTATCAAGCTGCTTTCGGTATAGTCGGCGTCCTCCGGCACCCGCAGGTACAGTCGGCAGCCCTGTGGCGCTTTGGGCGGGGCGATCAGATCCACCAGCACCGCCACTACCCGCACCAGCCCGATGATTGCCAAATATCCTGCCAACAGCCATAAAATTTCCTTCAGCACAATGGATCACCTCCCGCCATCCTATGCCCGCGGTTGATTTTTGCCCCGATTGCGGGTATAATAAAAGAACTATTCTGCATTTTATCCTATAAAAAGACAGGAGCTTACGCTATGGCCAGTAATAAATACAAAAAACGCCGGATCGGGTTCGTCATCCTGCTGCTCCTCCTGCTGCTCATTGCGGTGGGGGTCATCACGGTGACGGGCGAGATAAACGGCGGCAAAAAAACCGGCGAGACCGTTACCGTTTCCATTGCGCAGGGCAGCGGTACCTCCGCCATCGCCCAAGAGCTGAAGGACGCCGGCCTGATCGGCAATACCACCCTCTTTAAGCTGTACAGCCGCACCCACGGCGGGGACGGCCGGTACCAGTACGGCGACTTCACGCTGGAAAAAGGCAGCAGCTATCAGGAGCTCATCGATGCCCTCTGCTCCACCGTCAGCTACCGGGAAACGGTGACCCTCACCCTGCCGGAGGGCTGGAATTCCTTCCAGATGGCCAAAGCCGCGGCCGAAGCCGGCCTGTGCACCGAGGAAGAATACCTGGCCGCCGCCAATGCCATCGATTATGACTTTGACTGGATGAAGGACATCAGCACCGATGAAAATAAGCTGACCATACTGGAGGGCTTCCTCTATCCGGAAACCTACTCCTTCTACACCGATGCCACCGCACGGGATATCGTCACCACCCAGCTGCGGGAATTCCAGAAGAAGGTGCTGACCGAGGAAAACAAAACGGCTCTGAAGGACAGCGGCTTTACCCTGGAGGAATGGGTCATCTTCGCCTCCATCGTGCAGAAGGAAAGCGCCAGCGTGGAGGAGATGTACAATGTTTCCTCGGTATTCCACAACCGCCTTTCCAATGCCAGCGAATACCCCATGCTGCAAAGCTGCACCACCAATAATTTCATCTGGGACTATGTGGAGCCCTACTACAATGACAATGTGCCACAGGCGGTGCTGGATGCCTACGATACCTATGACCGCAACGGTCTGCCCATCGGCGCCATCGCCAATGCGGGCAGCGACGCCTTCGATGCCTCGCTGCACCCCAACGATACCCCCTATTATTTCTTTGTCACCGATGTGGAATACACCCACTACTACGCCGTCACCTATCAGCAGCACCTTGCCAATATCGAAAAGGCCAAGGCCGTGAATGCCAAGCATGGCATCAATGGGCTGGTGACCGGCTAAAATAATCTGCGGCATTTTGCGGTTCCCTTGCAGGGAATTCACAGAAATGCCGCACTTTATTTACAGAACCTTGTTCTACTGCTTTTCCCGCCCCTGTTATAATGATGATGCCGGGCTTTCTCTTGCAGGGGAAGGCCCCGACAGCAAAGTGCCCGAAAAGAGCCGACCCCGCCGGCCGGAAAAACCGCGGGCTGCCGTTTCTCTTTCGGGCGGCAAAAAAGAAAGGAGAACATCCATGAAGAAATCACTGCGTTCCCTACTGGCCTTTCTCATCGCGGCCACAGTGCTGTGCTGCATCGCCATGGCGGATACCGGTCCCAAGCCCAGCGCCAGCTTCACCTTTACCGGTATGCCCGATGAGGATTACTATGTCACCATGCTGGCCGAGGTGGATGCCTATGGCCCCCACCGGGTCCATCAGCCGGGCGGCGAGATCCCCGGTTATGTACTGGAGCAGGGCGAGCAGGACCCCGCCTATCCCGCATGGCAGAAATTCGTGGACTACAAGGACCCCGACGGCTACTATTTCCTCGAGGATCTGTTCGAGCAGTGCCACGGCGATGACGAAGCCGGATGGCGCTATTTCCCCCCGGAGCAGTTCAAGCTGCTGCTCTACTTCCCCGAAAGCGACACCTTCCTTTGCAGTACCGTCACCGAGCGCTATGCCTTTGACAGCGTCTACCGTCTGGATCTGGGCGGCAAATCCCCCGCCGAAGTTGCTGCGCTTACTCTCACTGATCCCAACGGCGACCCTCTCCCCACCGGCACCGTCACGCTGGATAAAGCCGACGGCACGCATCAGCAGATCGTCGGTTTCTTCGGGCGGCTGGGCATCACCCTCGTCATCGAGCTGGCGCTGGCGTGGGGCTGGAAATACCGCAAGGGCAGCCAGCTTTTGTTCATCGGCGTCGCCAATCTCGTCACCCAGTGCCTGCTGAACGCCTCCCTGCTGTACTGGGGCGCCCGGGAGACCAGCCGCGGGGCCATCATCTTCTGGTACATCCTGCTGGAGCTGGCCGTCACCGGCATTGAGGCTGCCGCCTATGCCTACCTGCTGCCCGGCACCGACCGCAAGGACCCTGCCGTGCGCCGCCATGCCGCCCTTTACGCCCTCTCTGCCAATCTGCTCTCCTTCGTGGCGGGGCTGGCGCTCTCGGAGCTCTTCCCAATCCTGTTCTAAACTGAATCCCTCTCCAAAAGAGGAGCCGCCCGGCTCCTCTTTTTCGGTGCTTGACAAATTCCTCCCCCTGCATTACAATAGCACTAATTTGAGAATAAGTTTCAAATTCAAATTCTCCGATAGGAGGAACCTCCATGAAAGAAAGCTATCAAACCCGCCAGGGCGCTTTGATTCTGCAAACCATGCAGAATCTTGCCGGCCCCGTCACCGCCGAGGCCCTTTGTGCCATCCTGCGGGAGCAAAGGGTCAGCAAGGCCACCGTTTACCGCCACCTAGAGCGCCTGACGGCCGCCGGGCAGCTGCGTCGCTTCTCCCCCGCGGAGGGTGCGGCCGCCTGCTACCAATATGTCGGCGACCACCACGACTGCCACCTGCACCCCCACATGGTGTGCGAGTGCTGCGGGCGGCTGTTCCACTTGGATTGCAGCCAACTGGAGGCACTCTCGGAACACATCCGGGAGCACCACGGCTTTTTGCTGGATTATAAAAATACCATTCTCTACGGCGTATGCGCCGCCTGCCTGGCAAAGGAGGAAACCCCATGACCCTGATTCAATGCTGCGATCTTTCGCTGGGGTACGAGGGCAAGTGCGTCCTCTCCCATCTGGAGCTTTCGGTTCAGGAGGGGGATTACCTTGCCATCGTGGGCGAAAACGGTGCGGGCAAATCCACCCTGCTCAAAGGCATCCTGGGACTGATCCGCCCCACCGGCGGGCATATTCACTTCCACCTGCCGCCTAAGGAGATTGGTTATCTGCCCCAGCAAACGCCCATCCAGCGGGATTTCCCCGCCTCGGTCATGGAGGTCGTCCTCAGCGGTCTGCTGGCCGCCAAGGGCTACGCCCCCTTCTACACCCGCGCCGACCGCGAAACAGCCCTTGCCAAATTGCGCCTGCTGGGCGCGGAGGACCTGGCGAACCGCTGCTACCGGGAGCTTTCCGGCGGGCAGCAGCAGCGGGTGCTGCTGGCACGGGCCCTGTGCGCCGCCGGCCGCCTGCTGCTTATGGATGAGCCCTTTACCGGGCTGGACCCCACCGTCACCAATGAGCTGTACGATGTGGTGGACAAGCTGAACCACGAGCAGGGCGTCACCGTCATCATGGTCACCCATGATGTCCCGGAGGCCCTGCGCCATGCCAGTCGCATCCTGCACCTGGGGGCGGAGCACTTTGACGGCACAGCGGAGGAGTACCGCCAAAGTCCCCTCTACCGCCGTCTGATGGGAGGTGACCTCAATGCATGATCTCCTTTCCGGCCTGTTTTCCTATCCCTTTATCCAGCGGGCGCTCATCGCCGGTACGCTGGTGGCGCTCTGCTCGGCGCTCTTAGGGGTCAGCCTGGTCCTCAAGCGCTATTCCATGATCGGCGATGGGCTTTCCCATGTAGGCTTCGGCGCTATGGCGGTGGCAATGGCACTGGGGGCTGCCCCATTGGCCGTTGCCTTGCCGGTCGTTATCCTGGCCGCGTTTTTCCTGCTGCGTCTCAGCCGCGGCAGCCGTCTGGCCGGGGATAGTGCCATTGCACTGGTTTCCAGCGGAGCGCTGGCCATTGGCGTGGTGGCTACCTCCCTCAGCAGCGGCAGCAATGTGGATGTAATGAACTACCTCTTCGGCAGCATCCTTACCATGACCGCCGCCGATGTAAAGCTGGCTGTCCTGCTTTCGCTGGCTGTATTGCTGCTGTTCCTGCTGCTGTACCACCGCATCTTTGCCGTCACCTTCGATGAGACCTTTGCACGCGCCACCGGCATCCGCGCCAATCTCTACAATATGGTACTGGCCCTGCTCACTGCCGTTACCATTGTCATCGGCATGCGCCTGATGGGTACCCTACTCATCTCCAGTCTTATCATCTTCCCGGCCCTTTCGGCCATGCGCATCAGCCGCAGCTTTCTCGGCGTGACGGTCGGGGCGGCCGTGCTTTCGGTGGTCTGCTTCTGGGTGGGGGTACTGGCCTCTTTCCTGCTTTCCACCCCCACCGGCGCCAGCGTCGTCCTGGTGGATCTGGCTGTCTTTTTGCTGCTTTCCCTCTACGGTCTGCTGCGCCGCCGCAAATAACGCAAAGTGAGTGCTGCATTTTTGCAGCCGGTATAGTATAATATAGCTTAGAGCCTGCTTATGGGGCCCGCAGGGCACCGCTCCGCGGTGCGACGGGCTTCGCCCGTCCCCGGCGGCTGCGCCGCCGGCCCTGCGGGCCCCCACCCTGCCCCCTGCATCTATCCTCCCACCCCGAAAGGAGCCACCCCCATGACCGATATCAACCGCCGCGATACCAGCGAGATCAGCGAGCTTTCCCGCGCCGTCTTTGAAAATCCGCAGGTCTTTGTCGACCGCGCCGAGAGCCGCTTCCGTGACCAGCTGCGCGGCATGACCGAAAAAGTAGCGACCAGCGGCAGTCACATCGTGCTGCTGTGCGGCCCCTCCTCCTCCGGCAAAACCACCACCGCCAATCTTCTCGTCTCCGATCTTTCCGCCCTGGGACGGCGGGCGGTGCGTATCTCGCTGGATGATTTTTACCGTAACCGGGATGTGATGCCCCTGTGGGAGGACGGCACCAAGAATTTTGAATCCATCGAAGGCTTGGATCTGGAATGTTTCAGCACCAGCGTCAATACCCTGATGCGGGAGGGCCACGCCGAATTCCCCATCTTCGATTTTACCGCCGGCAAGCGCTCCCCCCTCTCCCGCCCCATGGAGTACGATGAAAACACCATCCTCATCTTCGAGGGCATCCATGCCCTCCAGCCGCAGCTGCGGCAGGGCCTTGCCAGCAGCAATTTCGGCATCTACATCCACCCCAATACCAGCTATGTGGATCAGGATGGCCGCACCCTGCTGGATGCCCGCGACCTTCGCCTGACCCGCCGCATCATCCGGGATAACCTGCACCGCGGCACCCCACCGCTGGGCACCATGCAAATGTGGAAGGATGTGCTGCGCGGCGAGCTGCTGTACATGAAGCCCAGCAGCGGCACCGCCGATGTCTTCGTCAATACCAGCCACGACTACGAGCCGTTTTTGTACGCCGCTGTCATTACCGGTCTGCTGGAGCAGATCGAGGACGCCGGCGAGAACCGTGAGACGGTGGAGCGCCTGCTGGAAAGCTACCGCCACTTCTTCCCCATCGGCGCCGAGCTCATCCCGCAGGGCTCCCTCATCCGGGAATTCATCGGCGAGGACGGCGAATGATCCCCCTGCCCCCGGCTCCGCCGGGGGCCTTTTGCGCCCCTGCCGGCCGCAGGGACCCAGGGCGCAGCCCCGCCGCCCTCCGGGCGGCGTCAGCGGACTTCCGTCCG
>OLYC01000093.1_pt1 | contig 83313 bp, 61 predicted proteins | sample 1674271 | NCBI WGS metagenome assembly OLYC01 (sample SAMEA103958154, study PRJEB25191) | human gut metagenome
CCCTAAATCCCTCCCCTCGGGGGAGGGACTTGCTTTCACTGCAAGCAGTGAAGAAAAGTGGTGTTTCGCAAATGCGAAACCGTCAATCCTGAGAGACGACCTTAAGTTCGTCCCTGTAAGCCGAAAAGATCTTCGACTTGGAGACGAACCCGACGTAGGTTCTGTCACGCCTTACCACCGGAAGGTTCCAAGCCGATGTGACCTCAAACTTCTTCATCACGGAATCCATCTTCTCGTCTTCATAGACATATTCCTCGGCACTCCGCATGAAGTTGAAGACGTGCAGGGTCTCATATTCATCGGTCCGGAACATGTCCTTGCGGATGTCCTCCAAAGAGACGAACCCTTGAAAACGGTCCACCGAGTCCAGAACAGGGAATATGTTTCTGGTGGATTCAGAGACGACCTCGACAAGGCGGCCGAGGGTGTCGTCTATCTTCACCGTGGAGAAGTCTGTCTCGATCACGTCGGAGACCTTAAGCAAGGTCAGCACGGCCTGGTCGCTATCGTGGGTCAGGAGTTCTCCCCTCTGGGCTATACGTTTGGTGTAGATGGAATACCTCTCGACTATCCTGGTCGTTCCGAAAGCGATGGTCGAGGTAAGGATCAAAGGCAAAAACAGGTCGTAACCTCCTGAGATCTCGGCGATAAGGAAGATGGCCGTCATCGGGGCCTGCATCACGCCGGCCATCAGCCCGGCCATCCCGACCAAAACGAAATTCTGCTCAGGGACACTAACAGACGTCCCGTCAAAAAGCATATTGAGTGTTCTCGCCACAACGAATCCCGCGATCGCGCCGACGAACAGGGTCGGACCGAAAGTTCCTCCCACTCCACCGCCGGCGTTTGTCAAAGTCATTGAGAACACCTTCAGAAGCAGGATCAACATGAAAAAGACAGGCACAGACCATGGACTGTGAGCCAGAAACGCCAGCGGAGTCTGACCGTCGAGCGATAGTTCCTTCCCGTTAAGGAGCACACCGAGGGACTCGTACCCTTCACCGTAAAGCGGAGGGAAAAGGAATATCAGGATTCCGAGTCCGACCGCGCAGATTATCCATTTCAGATAGACGTTCTCCATCTTGCCGATCCGGTCCTCGAGCTTCAAGGTCGTGCGGATGAAATAGATGGAGCATGCCCCGCAGAAAAGACCAAGAATGACGTAATAAGGAATATTCTTGAGCTCGAACGGGGTAAGGGTGCATTCAAACGGGGTGGAAGAGCCAAGAAGCGTATAGGATACCACTGTGGCAGAGACGGTTGACAGCAGCAGTGGCATCATGGAGGTCATCGAGATGTTGAACAGCAGGATCTCCAGCACAAACAGGACTCCGGCGAGAGGAGCCTTGAATATGCCAGCCACGGCAGCCGCGGCGCCACAGCCCAGCAGCACTGTCATACTCCTGTAGGACAATCCCATATAGCGGGCGAAGTTGGATCCGATGGCGGCTCCCGTGTAGACGATCGGAGCCTCCGCTCCGACGGATCCGCCGAATCCGATGGTGACGGAACTCGCGGCGACGGAAGACCACATATTGTGCGGCTTGATCCTGGACTCGTGCCTTGAGACCGCCTGAAGGGCCTTGGTGACACCGTGGCCGATACTGTCCTTGATCACATACTTGCAGAACAGCATCGCAAGGAGCATTCCGATTCCAGGCAGTGCAAGATAGTACAATGATCCGCCCAGGACTCCTCCGAAAGCGTCACGCAAGCCCTCCTGGAGCACCGAGATCAAGGTTTTGAGCAGCACGGCGGCAAGCCCGACCACGATTCCGACCACGAGGCTGAGCACAAGGAGCTGATTCCTTTCCGACATGCGGGATATGGGGTTCAACTTTGGCATATTACCACAAAAATAATTATTTTTGCGGATAGTGTAAAACATTTAACATTTGCTGAACAATGAAAAAAGTTATCGTGTCCCTGATTGCCTCCCTGCTCGTGGCGCTTCTCGGAATCGTCGGGCTGAATCTTTTCAAGGAAGCCAGCCCGAGGGAAAGGGTGAAGGCCGAGAACGGAAGCAGGATAATCGTGGAAGAGCTCAGCTTCTACAGGCATAGCGACAAGATTTTCGGCAAGGTCTTCAAACCTGCTGACGAGAACGGATTCTTTCCGGATTCACTTGGTCCGAGGCCGGTCATCGTGTTTTTCCACGAGCCGTTGAAGACCGCGTTCCCGGAAGGATTGGTCAAGTCTCTGGTCCCGGAAGGCCTTGTCGGCTACACCACTGCCTTTCACGAGAACGGAAAGGACGTGGGTTTCATGGTCAAGAGAATAGGCAAGGAAAAATTCGCCGATGCGGAAAGGATCATCCTGATCGCGGACACATTCTCGTCCGAGGCCGTGATCAAGGCGGCCTACAGACTGAAGAAAGCCGTAAGCGGAGTGATACTTATCGAGCCTGAACCGGATGAGAAAACGTCCAGAATCGTACCGAAACTGGGCTATGAGGTACTGACAATCAATGCCGCCGACAAGACTTCAGCAAGAGTGAAGATTCTTGATTATCTTGAGATCAGAGGAGCCCTGAAATGAGAAAGACAAGATTCGGGATAGTCGGTACCGGCCGCATCAGCGACTGGGTTCTCAAAGGTGCCGTGATGGAGCCTCGATTCGAGGCCGCGGCGGTCTGCTCACGCTCGCGGGAAAGCGGCAAGGCCTTCGCCGAAGCGCATGGCATCGTAAAAGTGTACACGGACATTGACGAGATGGCGTCCGACCCTGAGATTGATGCGATCTACATCGGAACGCCGAACAGTACACATCATGATCTGGCGATTCTCTGCATGAACCATGGGAAGCATGTGCTGTGTGAGAAGCCGATGGGCGCCAACGCGGAGGAGGTCAAGGAGATGGCGGAAGCCGCTAAGGCCAGTGGAGTGATGCTGATGGAGGCGATGATCTCGACACTTTGTCCCAACTTCGTGGCGGCGCGCAAGCATCTGGCCGGGATGGGAGCCGTCCGGCACTACTTCGCGTCATTCTGCCAGTATTCCTCGAAATACGACCTTGTCAAGAGGATCATCGCCGGGGAGGAGGATTCGCCGGTGCCGAGTTCGCTGAATCCGGAACGCTGCGGCGGGGCGCTGATGGACATAGGAATATACACGGTCTTCCCGATGGTGGCGCTTTTCGGGAGACCGAGGGGCATCAAGACGGAGGTGACAACCTGCGAGGTGCCGGTGCGCCTCGACCGGAAAGAGTGGAAACGCATTGACCTGCAAGGCAGTGTGATTTTTGAATATGACGGGATGAGCGCTTCGGTGATATATTCAAAGATAGCGGACTCCAACCTTCGCACAGAGATTTCCTGCGACAAAGGGATCATCTCGCTGGATCAGATCCACATCTGCCGTCACGCCGGGATGACAAGGCGCGGCGCTCCGACCTCGGGACGCTCCTCCGGGCCGGAGACCATCGACATTTCCGTCCCTATGGACGCGGACGAGTACCTCTGCGAGTTCAGGGAATTCATCGACGTGCTGGAATCCGGACACCTTGAATCGTCCGTCAACAGCCTTGAGACATCACTTGTCACGGCTGAGATCCTTGACGAGATCCGCCGCCAGGCCGGAGTGGTCTTCCCCACGGACTAAGGAGACGCTTCGACCGGCACTTGACCGGTCGGCGAGTCTGCCGGGACACAACGCCGGCCCGAACGGGGCTACTGCCCGCCAAGGCGTGCGAAATAGGTCAGGACATTCTCCCAGGCCTTGAAGGCGTCGGAGCCGAAATGGATCATCGTGCCCATGAAGTCCTTGCCGTCGTTGGTCTCTGGCTCGGCGTCGATCAGATAGTCGGCCAGTAGAAGATTCTTGTGGTTCGTTATCGTGACACGGTTCCAGACAGGGACACCGAGGTTCTCCTCGCACCATCCAAAGACCTTCTGACACAATTCGGGATTGTTGTACGGCACCCCGGCGACAATGTGGATGTCATAGTCCGCGGCCAGCGTGGCCACAGCCTTGTGGAACCCGCTGGAGTGGTTGATGATCCTGTCGCTCAGCGAGATGAACAGCACCGGCCTCTGAACGCCATTCTGCCTGTCATCTATCCATTGGATCACCGGCAGCAGCGAATGGAGGATCGCCTCGTCGTTGAGATAGTGCTCGCCGTCGAACCTGACCGCCTGCGGATAATGTCCGGAGAACAGATCGAATGTGTGTACCAGGGTGTCGCGCTTTCCGTAAAGCCCGAAAACCTTGTCCTGGTCCTCCGAAGCCCTTTCGAAGCAATGCGAGCTGACCTCCCGGAAATGTTCCAGAAGGGTTTTCGTGACCAGAAACGATGTCTCGCCATCGTGACGAGGGTTATGGAACTCCTGCCGTCCCAGCCCATTGTTTTTCAGCAGCGTGTCCGCCAGCTGAAACGCCGGGTTCACAAGAATCCTGTCCACGCCGTACAGCATCTCCGCGTACATCGCCCCCATTGAGGAGCCGACAATCAGATCCGGCTTTTCGGACACGACCATATTCCTCAACAACTCCATCGCGTCGAACGGCTCCACCGGCAGATCCGGCGCCAGCACCTGAGCCCGCGGCATCAGCAGCCTCAGCGTCCTGACACTCCCGTTCTGCCCGCTGGACGCGAACCCGTGCACATAAAGTATCTTTTTCCCGGCCATCAGCCCCGGACGGGCATATTCATAAAGTTCCATAATGACTAATAAAAAACCTCTCACGCACGAAAGTCATTGCAAAGTCACTTTCCGCAAGCGATGAGGAGTTAAGTAATCCTTAAAAAACAACTTGGTAATCTTTGATTGTCTTTTCGGTCTATATGTCTTTTTCTCATCAGTCATGTGCCACAGGCACACTCCTTCTTCCAATAGAAATCTATCCCCGGAAATACCGTCAAATCTTTACCGACTTATTTTTAACGCTTACTAACCGCAAAAATAACAATTTTCGTAATCAAATGATTGGGCCAAGACTTGAAATTCCTGATTGAAATGGTTATCTTTGAGAGATTGATATTTAAAAATGACACCAACTATGACAGATCTGAAAAAAATAGTTGAACTTTTCGCCATCGAGGGCGAGGTCAAGGAGATAAAGCCGTTGGGCAACGGGCTGATCAACGACACTTACAAGGTTGTCACGGAGGGGGGCGCGCCGGATTACGTGCTGCAGAGGATCAACAACGCGATCTTCACGGACGTGGATCTGCTCCAAGGCAACATCGAGGCCGTGACCAGACATATTCGTAAAAAATTAGAGGCCGAAGGAGCGGAGGACATCGACCGCAAGGTATTGAGGTTCATTCCGTTGAGGTCTGAAGGTGAGAAGGTTGAAGTGCTGATGAGCGAGAAGCCGAAGACATATTGCCTGGAAGACGGCAAGTTCTGGAGGGTTTCGGTGTTCATCAATGACGCCTACACCTACGAGACCGTCAATCCGGAATATTCAGAGTACGCCGGCGAGGCTTTCGGCAACTTCGAGGCGATGCTTGCCGACATCCCGGACACGCTCGGAGAGACGATTCCGGACTTCCACAACATGGAGCTGAGACTCAGGCAGTTGGTCGAGGCTGTCAGAGAGGACAGGGCCGGACGTCTGCATGCAGATGACAAGACAGGAGATCAGGAACTTCACAGGATACTGGAAGACATCGACAAATACGGGGTCCAGATGTGCAAGGCCGAGCAGCTGCACCGTGAGGGAAAGCTTCCTAAAAGAATATGCCACTGCGACACTAAGGTCAACAACATGATGTTCGACAAGGACGGCAAGATCCTCTGCGTCATCGATCTGGACACCGTGATGCCAAGCTATGTGTTCTCCGACTTCGGGGACTTCCTGCGCACCGCCGCCAACCCTGTGGCCGAGGATTCGCCGGAACTGGACAAGATCGATTTCGACATGGAGATATTCAAAGCCTTCACAAGAGGCTATCTGAAAGGGACAAAGCCGTTCCTCTCCCCGATCGAGAGGGAGAATCTGCCATACGCCGCCTGTCTGTTCCCATTCATGCAGGCAGTAAGGTTCTTCGCCGACTACATAGGCGGCGACACCTACTACAAGATCAAGTACCCGGAGCACAACCTCGTCCGCACCCGCAACCAGATGAAACTCTTCCACTCCGCCCTCGGCAAGGTTCCTCAGATGATGGAATTCATCACAGATTGTCATTGACTTAGCTACTAAAGAGAATCCAACCCTCCGATTAATAAGATATATGCTCGAACAGGAACTGCAACAATATCTTCTTCGCGAATATCCTCAGGAGAACGCGCGGTGCGAATGGAAAGAGTTCAAGAACTTGAAGAACTCTTTTTGTGGAGATGAGAAAGACGATGTCATCTCGTATGTCTCTGCCATCGCGAATATGGAGGGTGGACATCTTGTGATAGGTGTACAAGACAACTCTTTGAGGATCATCGGAACCGACACTTATAATTATAATCGTCAGAAAGCGACACTGAGATTGACAGAACGCTGTGCCAATCTCTCGACAGAAGGACTTGACGTGGAAGAATTTGTCACCGATGACACTGGCAAGAAAGTATGGGGAATACATATTCCTAAGCACCGCCCAAAACTTCCTGTCTATGCCCACAATAAAGCTTGGCAACGAATAGAGGATTCCTTGGTTGAGCTGACTCAAGAAAGGCTGAATGCCATTCTTGAAGAGAACAGTCCGGTTTATGACTGGTCAGCGGAGATTGTGCCAAACGCCACGTTGAACGACCTTGACACCAAAGCATTGGAAAAGGCACGTAATGAATATAAGTCTGTTCATCCTCGTTTGGCCAAAGAAGTTGAGACTTGGGATGATATGGAATTGCTATGCCACGCTGGTGTGGCCATAAAAAGGAAACTGACACGGGCGGCAATCTTACTCTTAGGCAAAGAGACATCCACCCACTTGATCAGCCCTGCCGTGGCTACCATCACCTGGGTGCTTGTTGATGAGCATAACGAGAAAATTGACTACGAACATTTCTCTACACCTTTCATCCTGACTGTCAATGGAGCTCTGTCAAAGATCAGGAATCTTAACCAGCGTATTCTGCCTGGAGGGACTTTGTTTCCTGACATCGTCAAGCAATACGATGACTATAGCATACGCGAAGTTCTCCACAATTGTATCGCTCATCAGGACTACACAATGCAGGAGCGAATAACCATGGTAGAGGAACCCGATTCAATAACATTCGCCAATGGAGGTTTCTTTTTGCCTGGATCAGTCAAAAACGCAATTGAACAAAACGGCCCGCAGAAGTTCTACCGTAACTATGTATTATGCCAAGGTATGGTCAATTTCAATATGATAGACACCATAGGAAGAGGAATACGTAAAGTATTCACGGAACAACAGAAGCGATTCTTTCCTATGCCGGATTATCAGATTGACCAAGCAAAGAAAGAGGTGGTTGTAAAAATCTACGGCAAGATTCTCGATGAGAAGTACTATAGGTTGTTAAGAGCAAATCAAGACCTCTCATTATTTGACTGCATAGCTTTGGATATGGTGCAAAAGCACGAGATAATTGATAAGGAAACCACTTCTCGTTTAAAGAAGCTTCATCTTGTGGAAGGACGCTATCCAAAGTTGTTCCTATCTGAATATGTAGCAAAAACCGCTGATAATGACGAGCTAAAGACAGAATACATCAAGAACAGGAGTTTTAATGACAGCCACTTCAAGGATATGATCATCTCATATCTACGTTCATTTGGCGGAGCCACCAGAGGCGAGTTGAACACACTACTTAGGTCTAAGTTATCCGACATTTTGACTGATGAGCAAAAAAGCCGTAAAATCGGCAACTTACTATCAACCCTAAAGAAAAATGGAGTCATCAGACTAACAGAAGGCAAGAGGTGGATTTTAGTCGAACTTTAGTCGAACTTTAGTCGAACTTTAGTCGAACTTTAGTCGAAACACAATTAGCACATTCATCAAAACGGCAGGCAAATCTTTGATTATAAAGCGTTAGCACTCAAACCATAATTTAGTCAAACTTAACTATGTTAAGTCGAACTTTCTCTTGTAAAGGAGAATATGGAGGAACAATTTAAAATCATGATAAATATTATACACATATAAAATTCACGCACAATGAAACGCAGGGATTTTCTTAGGACGGCGGGAATGGTGACCGCCGGGAGCGGACTGCTCATCGGGACGGGGGGACTCGTCACAGGATGCGCCGGCAAGGAGAGCGGCGGTAATATTCCTAAACCATACAAAGTTGGCGGCTCGGCAAGGATGAGGCTGAGTTTCGAGCCGTATGAGCTCAAACTGAGGCACACGTTCACCGTGGCGACATATTCAAGGACCACCACGCCGGACGTGCAGGTGAAGATTGAATATGACGGGTTCACCGGCTACGGCGAGGCCTCCATGCCGCCGTACCTCGGGCAGACCGTGGAGAGCGTCTGCAACTTCCTGAAAAAGGTTGACTTGGGGCAGTTCAGCGATCCGTTCCAGATCGATGACATCCTTACTTATGTGGATGGGATCAACGAAGGGGACACCGCCGCGAAGGCCGCCGTGGACATCGCCCTGCACGACCTTGTGGGTCAGCTGATGGGGCAGCCGTGGTACAGGATCTGGGGGCTTAACGCCGCCAAGGCTCCCGACACCACCTTCACGATCGGGATCGACACTCCGGACGTGGTGCGCGAGAAGACAAAGGAGTGCGCCGGACAGTTTAACATTCTTAAGGTCAAGGTCGGACTGGACAACGACAAGGAGATGATCGAGACCATCCGGGAGATCACCGACCTGCCTCTCGCCGTGGACGCCAATCAAGGCTGGAAGGACAGGGAGAAGGCGCTTGAGATGATCCATTGGCTTAAGGATCACGGCGTTGTGATGGTCGAGCAGCCGATGCCGAAGGAAATGCTGGACGACAACGCCTGGCTGACAGAAAGGAGTCCGCTGCCGACATTCGCCGACGAGGCCATCCAGCGCCTGAGGGACGTGCAGAGGGTCAAGGGAGCATATTCAGGAATCAACATCAAGCTGATGAAGTGCACCGGAATGCGGGAGGCCTGGAAGATGCTGAACTACGCCCGCGCCGAGGGGATGAAGGTGATGGTCGGCTGCATGACCGAGACGTCCTGCGCCGTGACCGCCGCCGCCCAGCTCTCCCCTGCCGTGGATTTCGCCGACCTCGACGGCAACCTCCTGATTGCCAACGACCGCTTCGAGGGCATGACCGTAGTAAACGGCAAGATCACCCTTCCCGACCGCCCTGGACTCGGGCTCAAACTGTTGTAAGTTATGGCGATGAAAAGAAAAGAGATAGTTCTTTGGGCGCTGGTGGCGCTCGCGCTGGCGGCGAACTTCTGGCTGCCGAGGCAGATGAGGTACAGATATTCCTGGGACAAGGATCTGGCGCAGAGGATGGCGACGGAGTTCAGCGCCACCAGGGAGGATGTGAAGGAGTATATTCAGAAATATATTCCGGACGTGACGGACTGGCATATCGACAAGTGGACCGCCAGCGGGGAATTGGAGTCGGCGCGGATCGGCAGGCAGACGATGTACTTCAGCGCCGCCGCCCGCAACCTGTTCAGGATCAATCCGGAGCTGGCCGCTATAAAGGCCGCCGCCGATGACAGGGAGCAGGATCTGTCGAAGAGCGGCACCTCGCTTTCGGGACACGCCGCCATCGACGCGGCGACCATTCCGGCGATCAAGCGGCAGGTTCTTGAGAACCTCGCCGCCGGGAAGGAGAACCCTTACCTCGCGTTGCCGAAGAGGATGAGGGTGACCTTCACCCTGAGCGTCCACGCCAACACCCTGCGCCCGGGGCAGACCATCCGCTGCTGGCTGCCGCTTCCTCGGCAGGACGTGGCGAGGCAGACCGGTGTGAAGTTCATCGAGGCAGGGGCGAACGGCACCGCCTACCCTGCCGAAAAGCTCACATTCTCAGACCCTTCCAACCCCCACAGCAGCGTCTACATGGAGGCCAGGACCGCCCGGGACAAAGCCACCGTCTTCCACGAGGTCTTCGAATATACCTCCTGCGGCGAATGGCATCCGATCGACTCCTCCAAAGTGCTGGCCTACAATGTCTCGGATCCTGAATATAAGGAATATACCGCCGAACGGGAGCAGCATGTGATCTTCACCGAGAGGATCAAGGCAGCCGCCGACTCGGTCACCGCCGGCATCGACAACCCGTACCTTCAGGCGAAGGCGATCTACACCTGGATCGACAGGACGTTCCCGTGGGCGTCGGCCCGAGACTACTCCACGATCGGGAATATTCCTGAATATGTCCTGACGAACCGTCACGGCGACTGCGGCCAGGTGACGCTGCTCTTCATCACGATGTGCCGCTACAAAGGCATTCCGGCCAGATGGCAGAGCGGCCTGATGATGCATCCTGGAGCGGGCAACCTCCACGACTGGGGCGAGGTCTATTTCGAAGGCTACGGCTGGGTTCCGGTTGACCAGAGCTTCGGCATCACCTCCTACGGCGGCGATTTCTTCCTCGGCGGCATCGAGCCGTACAGGATGATCGTCAACACCGATTTCGGCGGCAACCTCTCACCCGCGAAGAAATATCCCCGCAGCGACACCGTGGATTTCCAGCGCGGCGAAGTCGAGTGGTCCAAAGGCAACCTCTACTACACCCAGTGGGACTACGACTTCAAGATCGAGTACCTGGACTAAGGAATTGCTTGGATTTGACGGCCCGGCCAAGCCCCCCATGGCATCCCCACTCCGGGCAAGAGCAGATAATCCCCGCCTTCCGAACCTAATAAGGGTCGGAAGACGGGGTTATGCCATCATTTCCATATCCGTTCGACTTTGATGTCCAACCCTTTGTAATTGTAGGTACCTTCCTGATCGAATGTCACTACGCGGCATTCCACAAAAATAATTATTTCCTAAATATTCGGAAACAAGCCGCAATTATTTTCCTAAGGTTTAGGAAACGTTCAACTGCACATGTATTTTGTAAAATACACAAACGGTCCAGAAATGTATTTCATATAATACAGGACACCCCATTCAATCAAGCAACGAATAATTCGTGCTGCGGCCACCTTCGTCATTCTTTTTCAGGACACCTTTATTCACTAGATCACGGATGTCATTAAGGGCTGTGTCCGTGGAGCATTTACCGATTTTCGCCCACTTACCGGTAGTCAGTTTGCCAAAGAATCCGTCAAACTGCATATTAATGATCTTTCGTTGGCGCTCATTTACCCGTAAATCCTTATGAACTTCCCAAAAACGAGCTTTTGACAAAACAGATGACAATGTGTTTTCCGTTGAAGAAAGAGCCTTGTCAAAGCACCCAAGAAACCATAGCAGCCAATAGGTTATGTCCCCATCACCTTTTTGAGTCTTCTCAAGCACTTCATAATATTCCTTCTGCAGAACTTTAATCTCATTGGACATACTGTAGAAACGCTTTGATGAACGCTCGCTACGAGCTAGGAGCATATCGGTGATAGCCCTTGTAATGCGCCCGTTTCCGTCATCAAACGGATGGATGGAAACGAACCACAAGTGCGCGATGCCAGCCTTGACCACAGCATCTGTGCCGTCGTCCCCGTTTACCCAATCAATGAAGCGATGCATCTCTTCCGGCACAAATTCCGGTTTTGGAGCCTCATAATGAATCTTCTCCTGCCCCATCGGCCCTGACACCACCTGCATCTCTCCGCCGCGGTACTTGCCGACCTCTATTGAGAACAATCCGCTGCGTCCGGTTGGAAACAAAACATTGTGCCATCCGAAAAGACGCTCATCCGAAAGTGGTGCATCGTAATGTTGGGTGGCATCCAACAGCATATCCACAACGCCATCCACATATCTGGACACTGGAACCATACCAGCAGAGTTGATACCAAGCCGCCTTGCGATTGAAGACCGGACCTCCGTAAGATTCAAGGCTTCCCCCTCAATCTCGCACGAACGTACCAATTCCAGAGACATCGTGGCAAGCATAGCCTCTTCCTGAAAGTCAAATCCGAGAGACTGCATCCTGCCAAGCATCATCCCTTGTCTGGCTCTCACAGCCCCCAACTTGTTCATTACAGCATCTTTATCATACTGAAACTGCCACCAATCATCTCTTTGATGTATATACATAGCCGCGTGTTCTTTCCGGCAAAGCTATGGATTATCCGGCAAATAAGCAAGATATTCACCGATATTTTCTCGGCGAATAATCACCTTTTTCGCCGAATCTCACGAGGTCACACAACTCGAATGTGAATCACGGTGGTTTCCCTATAACCGATACTTATCCTCTGCGCACTTAGAACCGCATCTTGCTGCTGGTCAGCGGATCGCAGTTCCAGGCGTGTTCCATTTCCCGTACCCTGAAGAGCCGAGCGGCAACAGAGCGCCACACAGCGATGGTCCCAACTCCCAGGTGTGTGAATATATTCGCACCCAGAGTGGCATACTCCTCATTTTCACCCCGATGCGGTTCCAGGTCCGCGAGTTCATCATCAGTAATCGGATGCCCAGGCAACGGATAATATTCTTTTTCATATCCCGTATGCAGCATAATACGTAAAGGGATCAATATAGGAGTTGGATAACTTTTGCCTTATAACACTTATGCTCAAATAATTGCGGTCTTACACTTGTTAGGAATGCCTACCTTGATACCCTCTATTTCTCTCGAAATAACAACCTCTATGAACTGAACCGACTATGCCACTAGCCAAGGTCGGCAAACGTGAATCAAGATTGCTGTCTCTTGCCGATTTCGAAGTGAATTTACAAAATGCTTTCAGTCAAAAGCCTGTTGGAAGCATCTGGATGACACCTTGTCGTGAAAAACTTGCGCCTTGGGATTTGAGTTTTTCAGCCCTATCCAGCCTCTGTGGGAATAGACACAATCTGCGGCTGAAAGCATTTTGTAAAACCATGACTATGCGTAAGAAGATTTTATGGGACAATACCGAAATCAAGCATTCGGGAGAGCGGATGTCATCCATTATTCAGCAGCAGTTTTCATTCCCGTACAATCCGATAATCGATCAAACACTATACAAGATGACCTATCTGGAGAATTGGGGTTCAGGCATCCGCAAGATAGCAGACAGCTGCCGGGAGGCAGGCGTGGAAGAGTCCACATATGACCACCGACCTACGGAGGCCAATGGGAGATTCTTGAATAGATCACGAAAATATAAACAGGAGATATATCGAATACCACGAGGACGGTGAACTCAGACGCGATAATGACATACCTACCGAACAATTCGGTCAATTTCCTGACGTATGATCTCCGTCACAAACACGCAAAATCGGCTCGCCCAAGACCGCTTCGATAGCCGCAATAGTCCCGATGGTAAAATTATGCGTCCCGCGCATCCACTTGCTTATCTCAGGCTCTTTTTTTCCAAGCATCTCAGCAAGGTCTTTCTGCTTGAGTCCCTTATCCGTAAGAATGACGTGAATCCTGTCAACTATACGGAAAGACAAATCAACCCTTTCCCTGACAGCATCAGAGACATGCGTCCTACGCCGGTCTATCACACTACTCCTTTTCATCACGAACAAATTGTAAATCACCTACTATTTCCTTGTCAACAAGTAATAACTTACCATCTCTCACTCTGGAAGCGATGAAACGACTGGTGTCCATCAGCAACTGAACATAAGCAGAAAGAGTCTCACTTTCTTGCCAAGATTTTGTGTCCTTAGCATCACCGTTTCCAAAAATAAGTATCTTGTCTGACAGCCTTAAACAATATAATCTAAGCTTTCCCGACTCTATAGGTATAGCACTCACGCCATCCCCATATTTACCTTCCGGTCTAAAATATCTTTCAAGAGCACCAGTCTCCCCTATTCTATCAATCCAGGCAACAATCACATCCATCTCCTCATCATACTCACACCCAACAGGAAATTTGTCGAAAAATTTTTCAAGTTCCGTCAATTCCTCACCCTCCAGCATAATACTGTAAAAATTCACAGCTTCGTGCTCCTCTATCAATCGTATATCATACTCCCCCATCTTAGTTAACTTTAAAGTTAATATTTGCAAATATATACCTTTTTATCAGACTTTACAAGTCCAACGCAAGAATTCCAAGACGGGCAGAGTCAAAAAAAGTTTTGCTATAACGTAACTTTTTCATAGTTTTGTAATGCAGTCCCGGTCATTCCTCTCCCAGACGTCAGTGCTGGTGATGAATCCGGGTTTTTCTATTTCATCAAGCCTTCATCAATCCGAACCCCAGAAGGTTACTTTAGATTCTCAGATAAACAAAGGAACAAATTTTCCATCTCATAAAGACAGAAGATTCGTTCCTCGCTTTTCTCATCATCGTAGTGCAAATATAATCATAGTTTTCCACAAAACAAGGTGTTATTTAGCATTGAACAATAAGTGGTTCACAAGATCAAGCCATCATTTGGAATATGGCGGAATGGCCATACCATCACCCAACCTCAGTGGGAGGCAACGGGAAAAAATCATCTTTTCTCAAAATTCCCGGTTTACCTTTCCCAAAACGCGACATTAATGGTAAAAGCATAAGACAATGGGAATGAATATGAGCACAACTTGCAAGGCGGAACACCGCCGAATCACCTCCCCGCCCGGAGCAGGAAGTACAAGAGAAAGAACGCCAACCTCAACAACCGAGGCTGGTCTTAATGAATATATCAACGCCACGGATCAGGTCGCCCAAAATCAGGAATATAACTGAATATAAAGCCGTTGGATAAACGTCCAAGACTCCGGCAAGCCAGACGATACAACATAACCCACGGAAATAATCCTCAGAAAAAGTGCTGAAAGTCCGAAAATATTGACATTGATGTGTTCCAACTGCATTTGCGATACCTGATAGACTCGAATACTGGATACCGGTCGCAGTATCACGCACTATCAACAGTGATTAGTGCATCTGCTGATTGAGGACAACTAAATCGAAAAACATCAATCTTGTCCTACAGTTCTGCACATCACTGCTATGCCACTTCTCAAATGTTCAAGTTCCTCTTCGTCAGAAGCGAACAGGAACTCAAAGCCATTTCTCTTGTAATACTCAATAACCTCCGGACTATTCAGCGCATCGACTATCAAATATCTGCTTGAGGTATTGTTGTCCGGATCAATGGCTATCGTCTTGATGAGGTTCATCATTTCGTCCGCGATATTGTAGCCGAAAGTCTTATGTCCAAAGCCATCAAACACACATAATTCGCCAATCAATATCGCAGGGTACTGAAAGCGACGTTTGGCGTTTGGAATCGAACGGTTTAGACGATTGCGCCTATTTTGAGGTAAAATATCAGTGCGTAACGATGAATTTGACAATGAGAAAGCACAAACCATTTTCGGTTGTGTCGTATTATCTTTTTCGTCTGTAAAGAAACAATGGGTTGTTCCCATCATCTCCAGCCTATAATCACGATAATTGTCCTATGTATGGTCGTGAAAAAACGAATCAATGTCAGCGTTTTTACTGCAAGTATACGGCTGACATTGATTAATGATTTCTGATGTTAATCTGCCGAAACGGCAGTTGTCCAATAGATACCCCACGATTTACTTATTCCCCTCTTTCTTTTTCAAAATTGCATAAGAATTGGCTGCCTCCTTAGAAAAATCAACAGAGACACGTCTGCGAAGGTTTTCTTCGGACATCTTGACGAAGCGTTCAGCTGCTGAACCTCTTAACGTCGGGATTGCTTTTACCTGCATTCTACTCGGACTGGGGAGATGCGGACATCACGGAGGCCTACATTGACAGGATCGGCTTTGCTCCGGTCCCCGGTCAGAAGTATCTCCTCTCGTTCTGGTGGATGGACACGGAGACAGGGTTCACGGGCGAGTCAATGGCGGTTTCCACGATTTGCGGCGAGCTTTCCAACGTGAACAAGGAACTCTACAAGGTTCGCCCACGGATGAACTTCTCGGATGCGGTCTCGGACGCAAACTCTCCTTTCAAGGATATGAGATTGGAGCTTTCCGGGAGTCCTGTTCTGGTGACGGCTTCCGGTGAATACGGATTCCTCGGCAACGGGTCGTATATGTACATTAATTTCAACGACGAGGATTTTCCCCGCGAGGATGTGGACTGCTTCCTGATGGGAAGAGGTCTTGGTAAATGCAAGTACGAGATCGCATGCATCGAGCATTCCGTCAAGCCTCTTGTCGGCAGGGACGGATACGGGAGGTGCAACGTCTGTTATCTGCACGGATAAGACAGGGACTCTTACCAAGAATCAGATGCAGGTTTATGAAACTGCTTTTGCTGGTCTTTCGGATCAAGCTCTCTTGGAAGAGAATACGTCAAGTCTTATCAAAGAATGCATTGCTGTCAATACAACTGCAAACCTTGATTTTGCAGATCCTTCAAAGATTAAGGCAATCGGAAATCCAACGGAAGGCGCGTTGCTTCTTTGGCTCCACAAAGCTGGTGTTAATTAGGCTCATGTAAGAAAGGCGTGGAAATCAAGGGACTGGATGCGGTGCTGAGTGACCATTCCGTCAAGGTTTATCATATGGGTACCACGCTCAAGAAACTGGGAGAAGGCCGCGAGTCATACGACAAGGCCGGCCATTCGTTGGTGACAAATGGCGGCCGTGTACTGATGGTTCTTGCTTCTGCCCCTGATCTCAAGTCAGCTCATGACAAGGCTCTTGAGGCTGTGTCCAAGGTGGATTGCGATAACCTCTTCCACCGCACTGACATCGGGCATTGGGCATTTGAATAGCCTTCGCTTATAAAATAACTCCGGCAGCTGTAATTTTGATTTTGACTTCCGAGTCCCCTTTTTCAAGTTCTATCTTGAACCAGTCTCCTGATGGGGTCTCCACGTATTCGGCGTCATCGATTTTCCAAGATGGATAAGATGTGCTGATCTGGGTCAGAACGGCTGCCGGAAGTTCGTTTTTACGTACATCCCACTCTGTGCGGAGCCAGTTGTGGTCCTTGCTGAAATACACATCCTTGCCGCGCCTTTCGTGTACAATCTCGACTTCGATTTCGCCGTCATCATATTCTGTATCTATGATTGCTGCTCCAGGGTATTTCTGTCCGATGAATTTCTCGAGTTCGGACTGGATGTCTGTCGGGAGATAGTCCTCGTAGTCGTAGTCGGAATCGATGTCCACCACTGTCTTGATGAGGGCTCCTTCTTCAGAATAATACAGGTCCGCTTCCTTTTCGATATTGCCGGAACGTGTCTCGACCTCGATGACATAGAAGGTCTCCATGCCGTTTCTCTCGAGCTTGTCGATGTCATCCACTTTCCAGTCAGCATATTCACTTGCCTGGAAAGCTGTCTTAACGGCTTCCGGAAGTTCATTGTACGAAATCTCGCTTTCGGTCATGCACCACTGTCCTGAGCGGTTGAACCATACGGAGAAGTCATATCCTGCGTTGGCTGAACGTGTAGCGACTCTGTTGAATTTCGCCACGTCGTAGCCGTTCTTGGATGTCCATTTTACATTGACTGCATCCGGATAGCGTTCTGCCAATTCTGCTTTCGCTTTTTCGTTTATCTGGCTGTCAGTCGAAGCTTTATTGCAGCCTGCAAGTGTCATCAAGCAGATGCACATTGCTGTAATAAATAAATTTTTCATTGTACTATAATTTATTGATTTGTAATTTTTTTATCTCTGATTATCCGGGCTATCGGTCGAGTCCTGCAAGATTGAAGTTCTTGTCGAATTTCAGTTCGAAGCCATTGTCCAGTTTCAGCTCAAGTTCTCCGTCGTCATACTCGGCCTTGGTGATGAACGAGTCGGGATACAGTTCATTGACCTTGTCGGCTGCTGCCTGCGGAATTATGCCGTCGGGGATGCTGTTGCGGTGACGGTTGATTTCCTTCAATTCTCCGTTGCGACGGAATTCCAGTTTGGTCCCGTCCGTGAGCACGATTTCGTAGGAAATTTTCAGCAAGTCTCTGTCTTCTTTGGCAAATGCTATTTTTTCATCTTGAAAGTGCTCGGTGATGAAGCTCAATGCGTTTTCCGGAAGTGATTCCGGGCTTGTCGCCTTGTCGTGCACGAGGTTTGACAGGAAATAGCCCAATGTTCCTGCTGCCGCGAGCGAAATGATTACTAAAATGATCTTCTTAAACATAACATTGTCCTTCTTTGTATTGCGAAATTATAGTACAATTCTGGAGTGAATCTGTAATCGGCACGGAAATTCTGAACTTTTTTCAGAATTTTACGCTGAAACGGTGCATTCCGTCCACATAAGAATAGGTGAGTAGCATTCCGCATCTGTCTGCAATGGTTTTGGCAAGTGCCAGCCCCAGTCCGGTAGAGCCCTCTTTTTTCGAGCCCTGGTAGAATCTCTCAAAAATCCGGCTGCTGTCCAGAGGCGAGTCCCCGCTGTTCTCGACCACGAGTTCGTTTTCTGTCAATGTCAATGTGACCTTGCCGTCCTCAGGGCTGTGCACAAATGCGTTTTTGATGATGTTGGTCACTAAAATCGTGGCGAGCGTCTCGTTCATCTTTATCGTGACAGGGGAGTCCGGTATTTGTGCTGAACAGGTTATCTGCTTGCTGCTGAAGATTTCCCCATACAGTTCTTTCTGGGACAGCGCCATGGCTGAAAGGTCTATGTCAGTCACGTCAGGGAACTGTCCGTTGTCGATTTTCGTGAGCAGGAGAAGTGTCTTGTTGAGTCGCACGATATGTCCGAGTTCGCGTTTCATCTGCACGAGTTCGCCGACGCTTTCTTCTCCCAATGTGTCATTGTCCAGCATCCAGTCGATCCTTCCTCCAAGCACGGCAAGCGGTGTCTGAAGCTCGTGTGAAGCATTGCCTATGAACTGTTTCTGCTTTTCGAAGGCTCTGTCGGAGCGGTCAGTCGCATCTGTGGCGGCTTTCTCCAGCTGACGGAATTCCCGGATGTCCGAGTTTATTGACAATCTGCCGTGTGACTTTCCGGGTGTGTAGGCATTGAGCCAGTCGAGAATCATGTATAGCGGCCGCATGCTTTTCTGGAACACGACGAGAGTGGTCACGATAACTGTCAGCAACAGAATGAGATACAATGCGAGTATCCACCAGAGGATGGTCTTTATCAGGTCATCTTTTTCGATTGTGGGTGTAGCGACAATGAGTTCAAAACATCTTCCTTCACGGTCTCTGAATATCGTCTTGAGAAATCGTGCAGGTTCTTGTTCGTCTGTCTCCTGAATGTAGAAGTCTGCATCGTAGTACTCCATCCCGGTATGTGAATTTGCATAACTCTCCGCAACTTCGGAAATGCTGTAATGCCCGTCTGTCATGATGTTGGCAACCGGCAGCTTCTTCCCGGACAACTTCTTGACCATCAGCTGTTCAGCGTAACTTTCAAGCAGGTCGTCGGCCTCGTCATTGATCTCATCCACGATGACGAAGTAAAAGACCATCGCCCAGAGCGCGATGACCGGGAGCAATGCCATAGACAGGCGTACAGCGATATTGTGGATCAGTTTCATTCTTTGGTGACGGGTTTTTGCCTCACGTGTTCAAATTGAGATTGTGTCGTTTATAGACGAGTCTGTCCCTTATTCCTTAGTGACGAGTTTGTATCCGAATCCGTAAACTGACTTGATTTCTATATCGGCGCCGGCTTCTTCCAGTTTTTTGCGCAGATTCTTGACCTGCGAATAGATGAAGTCGAAATTGTCCGCCAGATATATGTCGTCGCCCCACACGGCTTCTGCCAATACTGATTTATCTACCATGTGCCCCGGTCTGAGCAGGAAATAGTGAAGTATGTCGTATTCTTTCTTCACCAATGTCAATGCTTTTCCGCAGACTTCCACTGTGCGGCTGTCCGGGTTGAGCTTGACATTGCCATAGACTATTCCGTTGCGTCCGCTTCCGTTGCTTCTTCTGGTCACGCTCTTGATTCTGGCCAGAAGTTCTGCCGTGTGGAATGGCTTCGGGAGGTAGTCGTCCGCGCCCTCTTCCAGTCCGATAATCTTGTCTTCCAATGAGTTGCGGGCTGAAAGTATGATCACTGTCAATGCTTTTCCTTCTTCCCTGAAGGCCTTCAGCAGGTCGAGCCCGTTTCCGTCCGGAAGCATGATGTCCAGCAGGATGCAGTCATATGAGAACAACGACAGCTTTTCCCACGCCTCATCGTATGTCGAAGCCACTTCCACGACATAATGCTCCTTCAGCAATGCTCTCGCAATCAATTCCTGCAAAGAGCGCTCGTCTTCTATTATCAGTATCTTCATAGTTCCATGTCAATGTCCTGAGGGCTGCATGTCTTTTCAATAATTGTCAATGCTCTGAAAGACACGAGCTTACCCTCGCCGTTGTCAATGCAAACCCTTACGGTTCATCATCGTTTCCGTTTCTCACGACTCGACTAAATTACAAATAAAATCTGGAACGAATCTGAAATTTCTTCTGTTTTTCTTAAGATAAGTAAATGTTAAAAAATAACCTGCTTCATTTTGGGGGCTCTCTTATGCGGCCATTTGCGGCCATGACATACTGTTGAGAACGGTTGAAAAGCCGCCCTGATAACAGCCTCCGAAAAAGTGACAATAATTTAGATTAAACCATTGATTATCAATGATATAGTATAGGAAAACTGGGGAAATTTTCGTAAATTTAAGGGTAATTGCAATGCTCTTAAAATGATAACGAAAACTCCTCCAGAAGTCCTTTCGCCAAGCGATTTGGCGTATATGTCCACGCTGAACGAAAGAGACAGAAGATGGTTCCTGGCCACAAAGGCCGCCGACCTCAAGACTCAAGGGCTCAGCTACCGCAAAGTTAGTAAAATTATTTTGGATTTCTTTGACATAAGGGACGGCCGAAAATGGCTCAGCCAACTTCGAGATGGATCTTTATACGCTTCAGTTCAGGTGGATTCCCTCGCTGATTGATGCCGTGGTGAAGGGGAACTTGCCTTGTCAGGCATTGGCGGACGTACCGTGGTGGGAAAAATGTCTGAAGGAACAGGGGATGACTAAGGCTGACTTCTCGTTTGAGGAGATCAAGGCTGAAATAAAGAAGATCTCAGAGGAGAAAGGGCGGATATACCTGACATTCCCCTATCCGAAACGCGCTCCACTTGCTAAATATGCTATCATTGACTTGTTGGCTTCGTGGCGGATCAACTATTACACATTGGAAATGTCCCTCGATGACACATGGGTGCTTGGATCGCAGGATGTTCACAGGCACAGCTACATCCGTCAGGTGCCTGATTGCCAGACGATGGCGGATTTTGAGAGGGAGGTTGATCGACCTTGTGATGTTGATCGACCTTACGAGTGCCCCACTCCTGAAAGAGCGCGAGTTGTATGGAGATGCGTCTGATTTGGCTATGATGAATCGAATTCCGATCACATTCGATTTCACATCGGAAACTTTAGACTGGTGGAGACAAAGCGTAACGCTCACGCCTGATGAGTATGAATCTGTCTTAAGCAGGGATATGGAATCATAATGACAGCTGTTCGAGCGATCTACCTTTACAAACCACGGACACATGGAATGGCAGCAGAGATGCGTACATGGCATGTAGGTGTGGCTGCCCCTCATTTACGAGAAGGGGGTCGGGCACGGCAGGATGGGCTACAGAGGTGCGTATGGAAGAGTGATGTGGCCGTGGTTTGCAACCGGTCTTGAGGGGCAAAGGAATGAATCCCACGGAAGTGCGGTTACATTATGCGTGATGGGACATTAATGAGTGATAAGGATAATGAATATAAAGGCGTTAGTATATGGCAATCACGTTTGGCATAGTGGCGATCATCGCTATCGTGTTCATTCTGCTTTATATGAAAGAGAATGAGAAATGCGAGAATCTGAAATACGACAACGAGAAATTGAAAAAAGACGCTGCACAAGCAGGTATTGTAAGTGCGGCGGCCTGTGAATATGACAGCCGTAGATTGGACAGGGATCTGATTATGGAGGCGATACGTTACAATGGGTTTGTGCCGGAGGCCGAGGACAATTGGATTTTCTTCAAGAAGCAGGGAGATACGTACGGAATTGTCACCGAGAGGCTGCCGATGTTCATAATCATGAGGCATTACGACTTGGACAAGAATGAATGGAATATGGAGCTATTACGTCAGGCGGCACACAAGGTTTCTGATGAGATCATTATGGCTAAAGTGCTGCTCACTGGCGAGGATGAGGATGGAATCTCCTTTCAGATCACCTCCTTTGAGGATAATTATGACCATCTGAAAGACTTTCTCTGCCAGTACTTAAGCATAATCGATGAGTCTTATGCTCGCTTATTCGACACTTACAACGAACTTGAAAACCAGAAAAGCGAGATGACTCTGACAAACCAAGGGCAGTCTTTAAATATGACGGGGTCAAAAAAGGTCGTGTCTTAGGAAACCTCAGGAGAAGATGATGGATGCTCTAGATAATTTTACAAACCACGGACACAGGATATGGCAGTTGAGACGTGTGCAGGGCATATTCGTGTACTCAACCCCTACATTTGAAGAGAGGGTCGGGCACGGTAGGATGGGCCACAGGTGCGTGTATGGCAGGGTGGCGTGTCCGTGGTTTGTAAAAAGAAGGTACTCCGCACCGAATCATTAGAAGGAAGGGTTACGTGTTCAGCTATGCATAACAGTCAATGCGGTTTGGCACACAGTAAGGCTGGCTGCTTCCAACAAGAGTTTTCTGTACGAAACCAACGTATTCTGTATGAAATGGTTTTCACTGTCGTTTCGTACAGTATTGTTGGGGTTTGTACACTCGAAGGTGTTCTGGTGTACAAAACGAAGCTGAGAGCACGTTTGGTACATCTGAAAGGCTATTCTGGTACTGGTAAGGGTTGTGATAACGTATAAGGAAGGTCACTTCGACAGGCTCAGTGACCGTGAAAATGCATCACGGTTCACATTTAAGGCATCACGGTTCACAATTTAAAAGAGAATCGGAAGATTCCCTTCGGTTTTGCAATGAATATTGGGAAAATATTCATAAATTTATAGCGACATATTAAAAACACATAACCACTATGGCAAAGATTATAGAATGCGTGCCTAATTTCAGTGAAGGGCGAGACAAAAATGTTATTGATCAGATCGTTAAGGCCATCGCGTCGGCTAAGGTGACGGTCAACGGCAACGAGGAGGGTGTCAAGGTGCTCGACGTGGATCCGGGCGAGGCTACCAACAGGACTGTCGTGACCTTCGTGGGCAGCCCCGAGGCTGTGCTGGAGGCGGCTTTCCAAGGAGTCAAGTGCTCCGGAGAGGTGATCGACATGAGGCATCACCACGGGGCGCACCCTCGCTCAGGGGCGTGCGACGTGCTGCCGCTCGTGCCGGTGGCCGAGACCACTCTTGAGGAATGCGCCGAACTTGCCCGCGGGCTGGCGAAGAGGATCTACGACGAGCTCGGCATCCCTTGCTACTGCTACGAGGCGGCGGCGTTCAAGCCGGAGAGAAGGAACCTCGCGGTCTGCAGGGCCGGGGAATATGAAGCCCTGCCGGAGAAGATCGCCGATCCTGCCAAGGCACCGGACTTCGGGCCTAAGGAATATAACGAGACAGTGGCGAAGAGCGGGGCCATCAATGTGGGAGCCAGAGACTTCCTTGTGGCCGTCAACTATAATCTCAACACGACATCCACACGGCGTGCGATGGCGATCGCCTTCGACGTGCGCGAGAAGGGCCGCAAGATGAGGGAGGGCGGAAGCCTGACCGGGAAAGTGCTCAAGGACGAGAACGGCAAAGACCGCTGGCAGCCGGGAACCCTCAAGGGGTGCAAGGCGATCGGCTGGTATATTGATGAATATGGCATTGCACAGGTCTCGATGAACATCACGAACATCCAGGCCACCCCTCTCCACGTCGCCTACGAGGAAGTCTCCAGAGCGGCGGCGGCAAGAGGTCTGAAAGTTACCGGAGCCGAGATCGTCGGACTGGTACCGAAGCGTGTGCTGATGGAGGCCGGAAAGTTCTACCTTGAGAAGCAGGAGCGCTCGCTCGGAATCTCGGACGAAGAAATAATGAAGATAGCAGTCAAGTCGATGAGCCTTGACGACCTCAAGCCGTTCAACCCGCACGAGAAGGTCATTGAATATCTTATGGAGGATCCTGAGCAGATGGCCATTAAGGAGAGGCTCATCAGAATGACGCTAAAGGGATTCGCCGAGGAGACGGCATCCGAGTCTCCTGCCCCGGGCGGCGGATCGATTTCCGCCTACATGGGCGCTCTCGGAGCGGCCCTCGGCACAATGGTCGCAAATCTTTCAGCCCACAAGAGAGGCTGGGATGACCGCTGGAAGGAGTTCTCCGACTGGGCCGAGAAGGGACACGCCGTAATGCGGGAGCTGGTAAGCCTCGTCGATGAGGACACCGCGGCGTTCGACAAGATTATGGCCGCGTTCGGGCTTCCTAAGGGAACGGATGAGGAGAAAGCTGCACGTTCTGAGGCAATCGAAAAGGCCACTCTATACGCCACACAGGTGCCTCTGCGCACGATGAAAGCCTCGTTCAAGGCCTTTGAGATCACAAGGGCGATGGCCGAGACCGGAAACCCAAACTCCGTTTCAGACGCCGGAGTGGGAGCTTTGGCGGCACGAAGCGCGGTGCTCGGAGCGCAACTCAACGTGAAGATCAACGCCGCTTCCCTGAGCGACAAGGCAAAGGCCGCCGAACTCGTTGCGGAGGCCGATGAGATCGCGGCGAAGGCAGTTGTGGAAGAGAAAGAGATTCTGGACATCGTAAACTCGAAGATCAATGGATAAGTTTAAGGAAGAGATACTTGCGGGCATCCCGCAGGACAGGCTCCCGGAACCGAAGCCTTATGACAAGACGATCAACCACGCCCCGAAGCGCAAGGACATCCTCACTGCCGAGGAGAAAGTGCTGGCGCTTAAGAATGCGCTGAGATACTTCCCGGCCAAGTTCCACGCCGAACTGGCGCCGGAGTTCGCCCAGGAACTGAAGGACTACGGCCGCATCTATATGTACCGTTTCCGCCCGTCCTACGACATGTACGCCAGGCCGATCGATGAATATCCTTGCCGGAGCCGCCAGGCCGCAGCCATCATGGCGATGATCCAGAACAACCTGGATCCGAGGGTGGCGCAGCATCCGCACGAGCTGATCATCTACGGAGGCAACGGAGCAATATTCCAGAACTGGGCGCAGTACCGGCTGACAATGAAGTATTTGGCCGAGATGACCGACGAGCAGACACTCTCGATGTACTCCGGCCATCCGATGGGACTCTTCCCGAGCCACAAGGACGCGCCGAGAGTCGTTGTGACCAACGGAATGGTCATCCCGAACTATTCGAAGCAGGATGACTGGGAGAGATTCAACGCCCTTGGAGTGTCACAGTACGGCCAGATGACAGCCGGATCGTACATGTACATCGGTCCCCAGGGGATCGTGCACGGAACGACAATCACGGTGATGAATGCGGCACGCAAGCAACTGAAAGCCAGAGGCATCGCAGGGACGAGGGAGAATATGAAGGGAATGCTATTCGTGACCGCCGGTCTTGGCGGGATGTCCGGGGCGCAGCCTAAGGCCGGCAACATCGCCGGGGTCGTGAGCGTCACAGCCGAGATCAATCCGCTCGCCGCCCGCAAGCGTTACGACCAAGGCTGGGTCGATGAGCTGCACGAGAATCTGGACGAGCTTATCCCGCGCGTCCGAAAGGCGATGGAGAACAAGGAGACCGTCTCGCTGGCCTATGTGGGCAACGTCGTGGATCTCTGGGAGAGACTCGCGGCCGAGAATATTCCTGTGGACCTCGGTTCGGACCAGACATCGCTCCACAATCCGTGGGCCGGAGGCTACTATCCTGTCGGACAGACATTTGAGGAGTCCGTCAAGATGATGGCCGAGGAGCCGGAGAGATTCCGTGAGGCGGTACGCGCGTCGTTGAGGAGGCACGTCGCCGCCATCAACGAGCTGGCAGCCAAGGGAATGTACTTCTTTGACTACGGCAACGCCTTCCTGCTGGAATCCTCAAGGGCGGGAGCCGACATATTAAAGGCAGACGGCACCTTCCGCTATCCGTCTTACGTCCAGGACATCATGGGACCGCTCTACTTCGACTACGGTTTCGGCCCGTTCCGCTGGGTCTGCATGAGCGAGAGGCCGGAAGACCTCGCCAAGTCCGACGAGATCGCCGTGAATATTCTTAAAAAGGAATTGGAAACGGCTCCGGAAGAGATTCAGGGACAGCTGAACGACAATATTCATTGGATAGAGGAAGCCGGCAGGAACCATCTGGTGGTCGGTTCGCAGGCCCGCATCCTCTACGCCGACTGCGAGGGCAGGACCAAGATTGCCCTGGCCTTCAACGAGGCCATCCGCAAGGGTGAGATTTCAGCGCCGATCGTGCTTGGCCGCGACCATCACGACGTTTCCGGCACAGACTCCCCGTTCCGCGAGACATCCAACATCTACGACGGATCCCGGTTCACCGCCGACATGGCCATCCAGAACGTCATCGGTGACGGTTTCCGGGGAGCCACCTGGGTTTCCATCCACAACGGAGGCGGAGTCGGCTGGGGTGAGGTCATCAACGGAGGCTTCGGCATGGTGATCGACGGATCGGCTGATTCGGACAGGCACATCACCCGGATGCTGTTCTGGGACGTGAACAACGGAATAGCCCGCCGCAGCTGGGCGCGCAACGAAGGCGCGGAACATGCCATCCTGAGGGAAATGGAACGCACACCGGAACTTACGGTGACAGTTGCGAACCACACAGACGAAAACATTGTCAGAAAAGCGATTGAGGAACTATGACACACATCATCTCACACGAACATCTGAGCCTTGGAAGGCTTAAGGAGATAATTGAGAACCACGAGAGGGTCGAACTCGGCCCGGAGGCCGTGGCGGCCATCGAGAAATGCCGTAAGTACCTGGACAGCAAGATGGAGGACATCGGTCGCCCGGTCTATGGAGTCACCACCGGATTCGGTTCCCTGTGCAACGTGACCATCCCTGCCGACCAGCTCTCGCAGCTCCAGCACAACCTGGTGATGTCCCACGCCTGCGGAACCGGCGAGACTGTACGCCCGCAGATCGTGAGGCTGATGCTCCTGCTTAAGGCCCAGTCCCTTTCCTACGGCCATTCCGGAGCGCAGCTGATTACTGTCCAGAGGCTTCTGGACATGTTCAACAACGACATCCTCCCGGTAGTCTACCAGCAGGGATCCCTCGGTGCTTCCGGCGACCTCGCTCCCCTCGCCCACCTCAGCCTACCGCTGATCGGTCTCGGAGAGGTTCTCTACAAGGGTAAGGTCAGACCAAGCAAGGAGGTCTGGGACGAGATGGGCTGGGAACCTATCAGCCTTCAGTCCAAGGAGGGTCTCGCTCTTCTGAACGGAACCCAGTTCATGAGCGCCCACGCCATCTGGTCGCTCATCCAGTGCCACAGGCTTTCCGAATGGGCCGACAGGATCGGCGCGATGTCACTGGAAGCCTATGACGGCCGCGTCGAGCCGTTCCTGCCTCTGACCCACCAGCTTCGTCCGCACAAGGGACAGATCGACACCGCGGCCAGATTCATGACCCTGCTGGATGGCAGCGAGCTGATCAGGAACCACAAGGAACATGTTCAGGATCCATATTCATTCCGCTGCATCCCTCAGGTACACGGCGCGGTCAAGGACAGCATCCGCTACGTCGAGTCGGTGATCGAGAACGAGATCAACAGCGCGACGGACAATCCGAACGTCTTCCCTGACGAGGACATGATCATCTCCGCCGGCAACTTCCACGGAGAGCCTATCGCCATCCCGATGGACGCCCTGGCGATCGCCATGTCCGAACTCGCAAACATCTCTGAAAGACGAATATACCGTCTGATCTCCGGCCAGCGAGGTCTGCCGAAATTCCTTGTCGCCACGCCGGGACTCAACAGCGGCTTCATGATCCCGCAGTACACGGCGGCCTCGATCGTGAGCCAGAACAAGGGACTCTGCTGGCCGGCGTCAGTGGACTCCATCCCATCCTCACAGGGTCAGGAGGATCACGTGAGCATGGGTTCCAACGCCGCGACGAAACTTGTGCGCGTCATCGACAACTGCGAGGAAGTGCTTGCCATAGAGCTGTTCAACGCCGCACAGGCGCTCGACTTCAGGCACCAGATCGCCGGCAACAAGTCCTCGGAGGCCATCGAAGGCATATTCAATGACTACCGCAAGGTCGTGCCGTTCATCAGCGATGATGTCTATATGCACCCGCTCATCCAGAAATCTATCGAGTTCATAAGATGACCATAATCACCCACATCGGCGAACTGGTCGGAATCGTTCCTGAAGGCGTTCTGCGCAAGCAAGGCGCCGAGATGGACGAGGTCGGCTCCTTGCGGGACGCTTACCTCACGATCGAGGGCGAACGAATCTCTGGTTTCGGGAATATGTCCGCTTGTCCGGCGGCCAGCCCGAAGGATGATGTGATTGACGCAGAGGGCGGTATGGTGATACCGGCCTTCTGCGACTCCCACACCCACATCTGCTACGCCGGAACCCGTGAGCAGGAGTTCATCGACAAGATCAACGGCCTGAGCTACGAGGAGATAGCCGCCCGCGGAGGCGGGATCCTCAACTCCGCCGATCTGCTCCACCGCACGAGCGAAGAGGAATTATATTCACAGACAATGGCGCGCGTGCGGGAGATGATCGCCAAAGGAACCGGCGCGATCGAGATCAAGAGCGGCTACGGCCTCACCTTGGAGGACGAGCTGAAGATGCTTCGGGTGATCCGCCGCGTCAAGAGCGAGTCCCCCGCCACCATCAAGGCGACCTTCCTCGGGGCGCACGCCGTCGGCAGAGCCTTCAAAGGCCGGCAGAATGAATATGTCAACCTCGTCTGCGAGGAGATGATCCCCGCCGTCGCCGCCGAAGGGCTCGCTGAATATGTCGATGTGTTCTGCGACGAGGGATTCTTCACGGTCGCTGAAACGGATCGAATTCTTTCTGCCGGTGAGCGTTACGGTCTGATACCGAAAATCCACGCCAACGAGCTTGCCTGCTCCGGCGGCGTGCAGGTGGCCGTGAAGCATAACGCTCTTTCGGTCGATCACCTTGAGCGCACGACCGACGCTGAGATTGAAGCGCTTAGAAACTCACGGACAATGCCGACGATGCTTCCAGGCTCTTCATTCTTTCTCGGAATCCCCTACGGCAGGGCCAAGGAATATGTCAGCGCGGGTCTCGGCCTGGCACTCGCCTCGGACTACAACCCAGGATCCTCCCCTTCCGGTGATATGCGTTTCGTGATGGCCCTCGGCTGCATCAGAATGCGCCTCACCCCGGCTCAGGCATTCAACGCCTGCACCCTCAACTCCGCCTATGCGATGGGTGTGGCCGAGGATCTGGGCTCGATCACCGTCGGCAAACTAGCCAACCTAATCGTCACAAAACCAGTCCCGTCCCTAGCCTTCATCCCGTACTGCCACCAGACCCCGTTCATCAGCAAGGTGCTCCTTCGAGGACAAGAGGTTCATTCCCGGACATAAGGTCAGCAGAAGCGCCAGACAGGTCACCGGGTAAGTTGAAGCGCCTGACAGATCACCAAGCTAGATGAAGCACCAACCCGGTCGCCAAGTCAGTCGATGCACCAGACAGGTCTCCGAGTCTACTGATGCGCCAGTCCGGTCGCCGAGTTTGCCGAAGAACCAGTAGCGTCTGAGACTGAGTCCTCAACAGACATAAGGCTCTCGTGCGCAGATAGGCCTAGATTGCTCACGAGAGTCCCCTAATCAACGCTCTCGTGAGCAATATGCCGCTTTCCGCTCACGAGGCACACACAGTCCTTCTCCACGGGCTTCAGGATGAAAGCCATCTGGCTGTTTGCGGCAAGAAGTCAATACTTCTATGGCAGAAGGTACGCGCGAAGACGCACGAAAGTTGAGGAGACTACGTGATGTAGTCCATCAAGGCGGCGACATATTCGGAGAATGCGGAGATTCCAGCTTCTGTGACACGGCATGTCGTGCATGGCTTCTTGCCTTTGAATCCCTTTTCCACCGCTATGTAGCCCGCCTCGCTCAGTTTGTCAAGCTGGACACTAAGGTTGCCGGCCGTCGCTCCCGTCTGTTTACGGATGTAGACGAAATCCGCTTCGTCCACCCCCACGAGAATCGACATCACGGCAAGCCTCAGCTCCGAGTGCAGAAGCGGGTTGAGTTTTTTGAACATCGACTATTTCCTTAAGCATTTCACACACACTCCCGTAAGCGCCAGGATCACTCCAGCTAAGACAAAAAGCAACATTTGGCTGCAATCTCCGGAAAGTTTCACTGCCGCTATGACACCAAGGACACCGGTGAGAAATCCGGCTATGACAATCGGCAGGTTTTTGAGGATCATCCCTGAGATGCTCTCCGCAAAGCCGAAAAGGAGGATAATGACCAAGGTCAGGTTCATCGGGGCAAACAGCAACGCACAGAGACTGACTGTCACGGCAAACGCTCCGAACGCTCCCCATGTCCACCCAAGGAGATTGCTGATCAGATTGGACGGGACACATTCTGCGTCCTTGTCCAGTACCACAGCGAGCGGATACCCTATAGCCGGCATGGCGAACCACAGTAAATTCCAGGCCGGATTGCCGCTTGACCTCCAAAGGAAGTACACGGCAAGGGCGATCAGCGTGAGAATAGCACCCCAAAGAATGAAATGACTTCCCGATCTTTTCGTAATGACCAGACGGCTGTCGCGTAAGGTCTCATTAATGAGTTTGAGGCTTTGTTCCGCACTCATTTGTGAACTCTGTTCCGTAATTTTGATTTTCTTATTGATTTATAATTCGTTGGAGCCATCAGACGCTGCGCATACGCCATAAGCTCTTTGCAAATATAAATAAGTTTATAATATAAACCAAATTAATTTAGTAAAATGTAAAAAATAACCTGCATCACTTTAAATTTGCAATACATTGATGTTCAAGGGTGATTCTATGTATTCAATTTTACCGATTGATGCAACTTATTTTTTCAACATTACTTAACAAACTCACTGTTTGTAATTTTCAGCATCAATAAGAAAAATAGAAGCAGTTTTGACTTGTTTATCTGGAAATTAAGAACAAGCTCTTTTCCAAGGACGAGACGATCCCGGAAAAGTACAGCCACAGAGAAGTCTTGTTGGACGTTCATCCACGGAATGGCCGGTTCGGTGGACAGAACGGCTTTGTCAGGGAACTCATCCACGGAATGGCCGGTTCGATGGACGGAATGGGGCTGGTAGGCTACCTTAGCGAGAATCTACCAAACAGTCCATGACACGCCACTGGTACAGGAAAGGCTCTTCTGGTGTACAAAACAGTCCATGACACGCCATTGGTACAGGAAAGGCTCTTCTGGTGTACTAACCAAGGTTAGGATGCCAAGTTCGGCACCGGAGAGGAAACCGTGGCCAAACAATGGACAAAGTCAGGCCTCCCGTATGCTTGATCCAAACATACCTATTGAAGCCTTCTTGTTGCCGGACTACATTTTACAAAACGCTTTCAGCAACATAACATACCTATGCCCACAGAGACCAGACATGGCTGAAAAACTCAAAGCCAAGCGTCCACCATTTTCACGGCAATGTGTCTCGCCGACGCTTCTATCCAACATTGGGATGAAGGCATTTCGTAAATCGGTTTTTTAAAAGACATAAAGCGATACCAAAACATTCGTAGGCAATTATTCCGTAAATGGTTAATTGTTAATATTTTGTCCAAAGCGACATGCAATCGCAATTATCTGGAGGGTACCTCAACACGTCAAAAGTCCGTCAACTCCTATATTGCTTCCTAAATGTATCTGATCGCACCTCCGCTGCCAAAAGGGTAATCGCTTACATCTTTGTTGAGATAAGAAGAATCCATTGTCAAAACTCCACGAAAACAACATCTTTCTTTACCGAAAGACACATTGCTTTCATCGTCACAAAAAGCCCATTCATGCCCTTCAACTTTGAGTACGGAACGTACAATTCCATGATATACTCCTTCTATGTAATTTATTTGACTGGCATGTGATTTTGCAATCGCCCAATACCTATGCGTTTTTTCATAGACACTGATTCTCCGATATACTCGTTAGCCTTTGCATCATCAAAACTTTTAGAAGCTGTTTTGAATTGTTTGTTTGAAGGTTTGAGAGTGAAAAACTTCAGTTTCGACCGCTTCTTCCAAGGAAGATAGCGGTGCTATCTGACTGAAGAAGCGGGAAGAAAATGAAGATTTTTCACCTCAAAGAACATTTCAAACAATTCAAAACAGCTTCTTATTTAAACTTACTAACAACAATCGGTCATTTGGATTCATCTTGATCTTCCCACAGTCATAAATAGTACGGATTTCATCAACATGCTTAGAAGCTGCTTTGAATTGTTTGTTTGAAGGTTGAGTCCACTTGAAAAAGGGCTCACCAGCAAATATCCGTGTCTGACATGATAAAAAGTCGTTTTTTGAAAAACATGTGCCTCGCAGATACTTCTGTAATGGGTAAAAGTGGCAAATAGCACTATTTCAAGTGGACTCAAGTTTTGAGAGTGAAAAACATCAGGTTTCAGCAGTTCTGTGGGGTCCACAGAGGCTACAAACGGCTGGTTTTTAGCGGTCTGAACCACGGCCTTGCGGCATGAGGATAAATTTTGAAAAAAGTCTCAGCGGGAAGGTGAAAGCCTCGCGTCATCCTCGGCTTATGGTCAGGACAGGGGACACCTGAGTAGTTACGTCAGATTTATGAGGATAGATTTCTTTTGGAAGAAGGCGTGTACTGGAGGTAGACGACAGATGAGAAAAGAAATATCGACCATAAAGATATACAAATTGTTCAAGTTATTTTTTAAGAATTACTATACAGATTTCTGTTTCCGAGGAATAATTCGTAACTTCACAAAGCGAATTATGCAACCGAGAAGCCCTCGGATCACTAAGGCAAATTTTAACACTTAAAATACAATGAAAACAATCAGATTTTGGGTGACATTGGCGGCGATGCTCATTGCAAACGGAAGTTTCGCACATGGAATATCAGGAACCGGCGCTTTGGCAGACTCCGCGACCGGTAGAAAAGAATGCCACGCCATCGAAAAAGGCAAGAGCTTGACTGATGGACAAGTTGTGGACACGACCCATCCGTGGTACGGAGCGAGGGTCGGAATCATTGGGGATTCGATCTCGGATCCGAAGGTGGCGAACGGGCCGGAGAAGTACTACTGGTTCATGGCGCGGGAGATCGGAATCATCCCTTGCGTGGTGGCTCAAAACGGGCAGCAATGGAATGAGGTCCTTCCGCAGGCGAACAGGCTGAAAAGTGAGTACGGGGACAACATCGACGCGATCCTTATCCTGATGGGAACCAACGACTTCAATGCCGGGGTTCCTATCGGCGAATGGTTCACTGAGGAATATGTCAAGGTGGAGGCGGCGAACGGTGAGCCGAAGTCGATGCAGACGAGAAGGCACAGGACTCCAAACCTCGACCAAAGCACCTTCAAGGGCAGGATCAACATGGCGCTTGATTCTCTCAAGAACATGTACCCTCATCAGCAGATCATCCTGATGACTCCGCTGCACAGAGGCTACGCGAAGTTCGGCGAGACCAACATCCAGCCGGACGAGAACCACACCAACAGCTGCGGTGAATATGTTGACGCCTACGTCAATGCGGTCAAGGAGGCCGGCAGCGTGTGGGCGGTGCCGGTGATCGACCTCAACGCCATTTCAGGAATATTCCCGCTCAACCGGTCGCAGAAGGAATATTTTCCACGTGACCGGGACAGACTTCACCCTACTGACGAGGGACACGAAAGAATCGCACAAGCGCTCATCGCATGGCTCAGATGTCTGGCGCCGGGTTTCAGGGCTGAATAGGTTGAAAGGAGGGGTCACTTCGACAGGCTCTGTGACCGGAGATGGGGCTCAGTAACCAGAAACGGGTAGCTCAGCAACCGATGCCATCCGGTGGGTGAGCCTGAACCATTCGGATGACATGCAAGACTATATAAGAAATTTCAGTCCAATTTTCTTTTATACTCGCGGACAACACCGATGACCACAACAAAAACTTCTCTTTTCTGATGAATAAGGAAGCAAATGGTGCCTTGCTCCGGCCTATGACCTGACCTACATCTTCAACATCGGTGGAGATATCCCGAAGTGACACATCGCAAAAAGGTCTCTGTGTCCTTTGACATCAACGGCAAGCATTACTCAAACGTGAGTGTCGAGCAGACATATAAAGGAAACTACCATCTTTTGGCTGACATCAATGGTAAGGAGCGTAAGTTCATCATCGGCAAGAACAAACCCGAGTACTCAATGATTCAGTCCGCAGGCACCTCAAGCCTCACAGACAAGCAGTTAAAGGAAATGTGTGAGAAATATTTCTAACAACCGCTATACCGAACGGATGTATTCATGTGGCACTATTTACCAGAATAAAACATGAAGCCACCGAATGAGAGTCCCCCTGCGGCAACTTTGCCGGAATAAGCCGGAAGCCACCGAATGAGAGTCCCCCTGCGGCAACTTTGCCAGAATAAGCCGGAAGCAGCCGAAAGAGAGTTTCCCCTGTGGCGCCCTTCACCCGGATAGGGCGCGAAGCGTAGGTGCCACAGGGGAAACTCTCTTTCGGCGGTCCAAACAGGAAATTACTCCCACTCGATCGTTGCCGGCGGTTTGGAGGAGATGTCGTACACTACGCGGTTGACCCCTTTGACCTTGTTGATGATGTCGTTGCTGACCTGGGCGAGGAAGTCATACGGGAAATGGAACCAGTCGGCGGTCATGGCGTCGGTGGAGACAACGGCGCGGAGAGCCACAGGATTCTCGTAGGTGCGTTCATCACCCATCACTCCCACACTCTTGATAGGCAGCAGGATAACCCCGGCCTGCCAGATGGCGTCATAAAGGTTCGAGGCCTCCACACGAGGATCGGAAGCGGACGGAAGATGAAGGGAGGAGCAATCATATTCACGAAGCCCTTTTATGAATATGTCGTCGGCCTCGCGGAGAACGTTCAGTTTCTCTTCGGTGATGTCGCCTATGATACGGATGGCGAGTGACGGTCCCGGGAAAGGATGCCTGCCGACAAGTTCCTCCTTGATGCCCAAGGCTCTGCCGACCCTGCGGACCTCGTCCTTGAACAGCGCACGCAGCGGCTCGACAATCTTCAGGTTCATCTTCTCCGGAAGACCGCCCACATTGTGGTGGGACTTGATCTTGGAGGCGATGCCCTCGATGCCGGCGGACTCGATCACGTCAGGATAGATGGTCCCCTGGGCGAGCCAGCGGGCGTTCTCGATGGTGCGGGCGTATTTGTCGAAGGTCTCCACGAAGAGCCTTCCGATGATCTTTCTCTTGGCCTCCGGCTCGGTAACGCCGGCGAGAGCGTCAAGGAACTCCTTGGACGCGTCGGCTCCGATGACATTGAGATCCATGTCCTTGTACGAAGCCAGCACATCCTCATATTCATTCTTTCTCAACAGGCCGTTGTTCACGAATATGCAGGTGAGGTTGTGGCCGATGGCCTTGTTCAGCAGCACGCCGGCGACCGTCGAATCGACACCGCCGCTGAGTCCGAGGATTACCTTCTCGTCCCCGATCTGTTCCCTGAGGCTGGCTACTGTCGTCTCAATGAACGAGGCAGGAGTCCAGTCACCCTTGCAGCCGCATATTCCCAAAGCGAAATTGCCGAGGATTTTCGTGCCTTCAGTCGTGTGGAAGACCTCCGGGTGGAACTGCACGGCGTAGGTCTGCTCGCCCTTGATGTGAAAAGCAGCGTTGGTGACGCTCTCGGTCGAGGCGATCACCTCCGCGCCCTCCGGCAGACGGGCGATCGTGTCCCCGTGCGACATCCAGACCTGTGAGTGAGCCGAAACTCCCTTAAGCAGAGGTGATTCAGGGTCAACGACATCCAGCATCGCACGGCCATATTCACGGGCCAGGGAGCCAAGCACCTCGCCGCCGAACTTGTGGGCAAGATACTGCGCGCCATAGCATATTCCCAGAAGAGGAAACCTGCCTTTGATGCCGCCCAGGTCGATCTGCGGGGCGTTCTTGTCACGCACCGAGCAAGGGCTTCCGGAAAGGATCACTCCCTTGACGGAGGAGTCCAGCGCAGGAACCTTGTTGAACGGGTAGATCTCGCAATAAACGTTCAGTTCGCGGAGTCTGCGCCCGATGAGTTGCGTCACCTGCGAACCGAAATCCAGAATGATGATTTTTTCTGCCATAGACGGACGGGGTTTTAGACTTCAAAATTAATCCAATTTTTCCAATGCGGCAAGAAATTGTTGCACCGGATTCTATTCGGATTTTATTCGCGAAACATCCAAGATTCCTATTCCTTCGTTTTTTTGGTGTTTTTGGCTTTATATGCCAATGAACGTAAATACGTCATCCGTGTGGTTGGTGGCTGCAAAATTTTCGCCTACTTCAGACGCGTTCACACTGTCGCTGGTGGCTTTGTCGATGCGCCACGCCGCAAAACACCATTTGCCCGTGGTGATTTTTAACCATTTTGGATTGTAATCGGCGTACAAGACACGAAATAGAGAACTGAACAGGCGACTTGTCAGCACGTCGAAAATAATTCAAAGTCATTATACAAAAGAAGGGAAAGCCTTGAACATGGTCAAAAGAGAAATCAGTTCATCTTTCAGCCCATTCCTTACGAAATTCTTCATTTCTCCTTCGGTCAGTTCACCCAAGCCGCTGATCAAACTCTTTTCCGAGACACTCTGGACACTCTCAATACACTTATCCAGATATTTTCCAATTGGCATTCCCATGCGGGATTCCACGATTTCTTTATTGACTGATGTCCTTTCTTTTAGGAAGAACCAGCAGTCGAATACATCTCGGCTGGTAATTTCGGTCCGGTCAAGAAGGGCACACAGTTTGTGAGCGAACATGTCTTCCTTCACCATAAGGCGCATCTGGAGGCCCAGAAAGTTCCGGATTTCATAGTGATTCTCGTATAGTCGGTTTGATATCTCAATTTTGAGTTTTCGCTGCCCTATGCCATAATCAAGCACGAGGATGATGCCATAGTGTTTGATGGCCTCATCGTGAATCTTGCCATATTTCAGGATAATCTTACGGACGCGCTCGTAGACCTCAGTCTCCTTCTCCTCATTAAGAAGATTGAAGTCCAGATCTGTCGAGAATCGCGGCAGATTGTAGAAAAACATGGTGGCAGTGCCGCCTTTGAATGCCATTACGGAGGAAAGCAGCGCGTCAGAGAATATGTCCTTAAGCAACTGCAGCATGAAGAATTTATGTCTGTTCGTATCCATTTCTATCCAAGAATTTTTGTGACACGTTGTTCGAGAGTTTTGCTATTGTATATGGGAAGGAGCGAAAGCACCTTCTGTTTGTCCAGGGAGATGGGATTGTCGAAATAGTAATTGCTGTTCAGGTACAAAGTGTCCAAGAAGGCTCTTTCCTGAGTAGCGATGTTCACATTCCCTTCGCGGATGACGCCGGCTGTGTCAATCAGGATTTCACCCTTGATTTTACGATACCGATACACTTTCCCATCAATTTCAACGCTCCGGCTCAAATTACCCACCGAAGTAATTTCGTCGCTGTACTGGAAGATAATTCCAGCCCTCTGCAGCACATATTCCAAAGATATATAAGATGGCGTATAGAGCAAACAGGCAAGTTCCTTCTCGTCATAACCCGGCTTGGCATAGATTCCTTTCCTCGGATTGATGATCTCGCCTTTTTTAACATAGCTGATCATCCTGTTCTTAATAGTATTCCGCTCAAGTCCCTGCCCATAAGCCATGGCGATTCCCTGCATAGTGAAAACACTTGCCTTGTCCTTGTAAAGGTCTAAAAGGAGCTGATTTCGTAAACCCATAGTCACCTTACGTATTACTTTCAGTTCACAAAAGTATATAATTTTATAGAAATCATCAAATCACATGAAGGTGATTCATTGGATCCCACGGAACTCTGCAGGTAAGCCTTTGATTGGTGTTTCTATCAAAGCCGGGCAGGAAGTTTGCACCGGACGCGAAAGCATCATTCGACCAAAGCGCCGGTGAGCGTGACCTGACGGGACTCGAAAGGGTGAAGGAGGCTGTCGATGATGACGGCGAAGTCGCCGCGGGTGAGCGAATCCAACGAAGGAAGGCCCAGATCGGAAAGGGATTTCCCCGGATAATAGTCATCAAGGAATATCTCATCCTCCCTCACCGGATCATCTATCCTGAACCAGGTCTCGTTGGACCAGCCGACAGACCGGCCGTCTCCCCTCATGATTCCGGTGGCGCCGATCCTCTGGACCGCAGCGAAACGTGGATCGTCCGGAGTGATGTCCAGATAAGGCATCAAATACCCGCCGGCGGCAAGGATCCCCTCCTGCACCTCTCGCACAGAGACATCCCTGAGACACGGCTGCGCCCCACCTGCCCTCCGCGCGGCCACCGCGGCGGCGATGCCGGCGGCCTGGCCGATCTCCATCACGACCGGCTGGAGCCTGGTGGCTCCATTCGCGACGCAGGTCACGGACACCGCCTTCTCTATCACAAGAATATCCTCGGCCTCCTTCGGAACCATGACCCCGAAAGGAACCGAGAAGGACGGGACAGGATGGAACTCCAGCTGAGGAAGATCCCTCCAATCCGGATTACGATAGTGATGATGGTCAACAGGATAGTCACCCACCGCGATGGCCGTGCGGTAAAGGGTGTTTGAATATGGCCGGTCAATGTCCGCCAAGGAGAACGTCACCTCCCCCTCGATCCGTCTTGAGTCCCTGTAGTACGGAATCATCGGCAGACCGTCATCGGTCGGATACTCGTCCTCCGCAATGCCTATATTCCTTAACCCCAATTCTTTCTGAATATAATAGAGATAGCCGAGCGCCACCCTTTTGGCGCTGTCAACCGCCACGGCGCGGTCGGACGGAGGCATACGGGTGACATCCTTGACATAGCAGTCATTGCCCGCGATCGGCCAATTCAGCATGATCTTTCCGCCCGGCAGCCGCCCGTAGGAAAGCATCATGTCCACGGAATGGCCTCTTGACAGGCAATCCTCGTACAGTTTAGCGTCATAGCCTTCCGGACAAGGGATCGTCTTGTCGGAACCAGCGCCGAAATCCTGTGCCGTGATGACGTAGGTCAAGTCCTGTACCGCTGCTATCGTGTCAACAGGAGAACTGTTGCAAGGCACTCCACACATTGCCGCGATGTCACCAAGTTCGGTTCCGTCAATCAGTATCCCCGCCCTGACGCAGCGACGGCCATCCGGTCCGTCCAACGTAAGCCGCCAGCCTTCGTCCAGTTTCTCAGCCCGGACGCAACCCGTCTCCATAGCAAGGGAAAGTCCGTCAAGCGGCCCTGCCATATTCATGAATATCTCCTCCCCGACTTTCGGTTCGAAGAGGATGTTGCTTACCCATCCGGTCTTCAAGGCCTCATAGCCCCCGTAGCGTCCGGCCAGAGAGTCGCAGAACTCGCCGAACAGGCCACCGCGGAGACGATAGTTACCGTCAAACGCCGAGACTCCCGCGGATGTGAGCATGCCACCAAGCCAGGGAGTTTCCTCGACAATCAGCACTGATGCCCCTGAGCGGGCCGATTGTATGCCCGCCGACGTTCCGCCGGCACCGCCACCGACAACCACCACGTCATAATAAGCTTCAGTTCCGCCGCACGAGTGCAGCAGAACCGAAGCGATCATAAACATCAACAGACCAATTGGATAAGGCTGTCCGCGCATCAGATGCAGGCCTCCTTCCCCTTAGAGATGTCCTCCAGCATGGAGCCTATCTGATAAAGACCTCTCGGAACATGGAAGCATCCTTTCCACTTTCCGCCCTTGAGCGGTAGCAGGACTTCCCCACGGCGGTTCAGGTAGCCGAACCACTCTGGATACTCCTTGTCCTTGAAACGGGTCCAAAGGTAGTCATCCAGCCTGAGGAACCACTCCAGACACTTCTCGTTGCCCGTGAGGCGGTAGCCTTTCAGCATCGCGATCGCGGACTCTATGTGTACCCACCAGAGTTTTTGGTCCCATTCAAGTTCCTGGGTCGGATAGCCCTTGCGATCCATGAAATAGAAGATCCCGCCATATTCCTTGTCCCAGCCATAGTCGATCACGCGAAGGGAGATCTCCACAGCCTTGTCGATCAAGGCCTTGTCCTTGCGGCGGATTCCGAGGTTCATAAGGAACCACATCGCTTCCAGATCATGTCCAGGGTTCACCTTACGGCCCTCGAAACAGTCGATGAGGGAATTGTCAACGGCGGAGACGTTCTCCACCATCACTCCAAGATCCGGCTGGTAGAACACATCCAGAACCTCGTGCAGACATTCGTCAATCAGGCGGTCCATCATCTCGGGGTCGTTGATGATCCTCTCGACCTCCAAAGCCATGTTGCAGATGATCATCGGCAGGGCGAAATCCTTCAGCGGCCTTGTTCCCGGCACAGCCTTCGACCAGATTCCCTTTGGATTGGAACGACGTTCCAGAATCCGGCGGAAAGTCTCCTTGGCGTAACGGGCATATTCCTCATCGCCTGTCGCCTCGGCCAACTGGGCGAATCCCATACAGGCGAATGTGTTGGAGAATATGTTGTAGGGCTGGATGACCGGCTTTCCCTCCCTTGTCAGGGAGAAGTAGAAGTCATAGTCGGGAGTGTGGCCGTATTTCATGAGAAAACGGGCGCCCTGCTCGGCACACTTCAGCCATTCCTCGTTCTTCGCGAGCTTGTTGTACAGCATCGCGAACATCCAGACCTCACGTCCCTGAAGCCAGATGAACTTGTCCTTGTCGTAGACACTTCCGTCACGGTTCAGGCAAGTGTAGTAACCTCCGAATTTCGTGTCCTGGGAATGTTCCAGCCAGAAAGGCAGGACATTCCCGAGGAGTTCCCCCTTATAGCGCGACGCCATCGCGCCGAAATCAACATTTTTTATATTCATAGTTAACATTATTGTGCGGTGAACCTTATGCAGGTGATGCAGTCATAGTTGCCGTCCGTGACAAACATGTCCATGGACTTTCCGTCGGCCGAGGTCTGGAGAAGGACATCCCCGCATGCTCCGGCACCCGTGAAGGTGCCTTCACCGACAACGGTCGCTCTTTCAGCATAGTAAGCCTCTTTCACGGAACCAAGATTCGTAATGTCAAGCAGATAGACCTCAGGGCAGGATCCATATGAGAAGTGGGCTCCACGTTCGACGGCGCAGAAACTGATCCCGTTAAGAGTGGCCACGGAGATGCAGTTGTAGTTCTCGTTGCCGCCGCTGGTGGTGTGGAACACGGACTGCCACTCGCTCTTCGCCACTTCCTTGCACCAGTTCAGGTCGTAGTTGCCGTTGGCGTCGGCGGAGTAGCCAATGAACAGTAGTCCGTCATTCAAGTCATCAGAAACCGGCGCGACACACGCACCGTAAGAATTCCAGACCGCGATGGCGGCTGGAGCGATCGATCCGAAGACCGCATCACCGACCTTTCCGTCAGTAATCTGCCATCCTACCCAGTACTGGCTCGCATCGACGAAAGCGGTGACGACTGCCTTCCGGGTCACGTCTCCACGCACCCTGATGTTGCCCATCGAAGAGCTCCAGATAGCGTTGTGGGCATATTCCAGAAGCATTTCAGGAGCGGATTCCAATGACTTGAACGTGTAGATCCGGAGCGTGCCGCCGTATGGTGTCAACGCGGCGGCAAGGACGTTGCCGGCATCATCATTCACAAGCGAGTGGACGGAAAGACCTTCAGGGACAGCTATTTCCTTCAGATATTCACCGGTCTGGCGGTTCAGGGCGTAGAGTTTGTTCCCGCCATTGCCGACAAGCAGGATGTCATCCTTCACGGCAAGCCTGAGAGGCCCGCCGGCCACGGCGATCGCGCCAAGGTCAGCCGAATACCTCTTCTGCCAAAGCACACTGACATCAGCCGTTCCCTTCTGCTTAAGTTCGACAGCCGCGGAGTAATCCTCCAGCTCAGTGGTCACATTGATGACGCCGGCCCTGGAGCCGAAATCAGGATTGGCCCCAACCTTATAAGTAAAGGAACCATCCTTCCCGGAGACTCTTGTGATCCATTCAGAATCAGGATCCTCGACCTCATAAGGGAAGTTGGCCTCGACCTTAAGGGTCACCTCGCCACCGTTCTTCTCAGCCACCAGGCTCTCAGGAGAGACATTGAAGAATCTTTCGTTAGGGGCCTGGTTGACAACGATGTCCTCCGACCCTTCGCTGCTGGTGAAGGTTATCACTCCCTGACGGGCCTCGAACTTGTTGTAGATCTCGTTTGAGGCCACGGCAAAAGTCACCGTGTTCTCAACAAGACCCTTGGTCGTGACAGCGGAGATCCATTCCTTGGCATCATCGGCGATCTTGTAGTCGAAGTCGATGTTGGACACGACCTTGATGTCGATGGAGCCTCCCTCCTTAGGAATGTCGAATGATCCCGGCGTGACGGTTATGGAGTTCAGCTGTTTCTGAGTCACTTTGATAGTCTTGGAATCCAGTCCGCAGCGCAGGTCGAACGAATATTCCCTTCCGTCGTGGCCGGGGTTCCTCAGGGCAGTCACTGTCACCTGATTCTTGCCGGCTCCGCCGCTGGTCGGAGTCACCGAACTCCAGGTATAGTGGTTCGTGTTAGGAACCGCCACCCTCCATTCATTGTCAGCAGTGAACTCAACCGTGTAGGTGCCTCCGGCAGACGTGAACACCGGATTCATGGCCTCCCCGGAAATGGTGATGGTCCCGGAGTCGTTCGAATCATCTTTGCAGGCGGCTAAGGACAGAGCCATCGCCGCTGCCAGCATTATTATGGATATTCTTTTCATTTTTAGCGTTTTTGTTATTTTTTCACAGTTTTCAGATAGTCATCGAATCCCTTTTTGAAGGCATCCCAGTAGTCGTACATCTTGATGTGACAGAGGTCGAACACAAAAAAGCCATCGCCCTCGTTGATGCAGGCCTTGATCGAATCCGGGATCTTGGAAGCCTGACCGCCGTTCGTCCACCCCGGGGAGTTGCCGATGTCCGGCCCGCCGCAGAACTTGACATCCCCCTTCAAGAGAGACCTGCCCTGCTTGCAGAACCCCTGCATCGTCCACTCACCGCTGCCCCAGATGCTGTCGGCGCCGGCATAGGCTCCGAGAAACATGAAGTCGCAGTGGTCGGCGTAGCCGCAGTTCTTGTAGTTCGCCGATGCCCAGGAATAGCCGTCCGCCTTAGGATCGTACTTAGGGCTTGCCCAGTTCACGCCGGATGTGTAGTAAGTCGAGTACCAGGCCCCGACATACACGCCGAAGCGGATGTCCTTGTTGATCCGGTGGACAGCGTCGGAAGCCTCGGCGACGAAGTCGTGGATGACGCTCGCGCGGAACTCCAGCCACTTCTTCACAGTCTCGCCAGCCTTCGACCCAAGCGCCGTCGTGCCGGGAGCCATCACATCACCAGGCCATGAAGAGCAGGTGATGCCTGAATATTCCTCGAACTTTCTCTTCGAGACATCCGAGAAGTCGCTCTGCAGGCCATAGTCATCGTAACGGCAGCGGTCCAGGATGATGCCGTCAAGATCGTATGCAGCCAGATCCTTGATGATCTGAAGCACATAGTTCCGAACCTGCTCGTTGGCAGGATTGAGGAATCTGGCTCCGTAGTCTTCGGAGCCGGTCAGATCCATGACGCTGACAAGGCCGTCTTTCGCGTTGATGACCGAAGCCCAGGACTTCCTTCCCGACTCGCGGAAAAGCATTCCGTCGCTTCCAAGGCCATAAGGGCAAAGGTAGCCGCCCACGAAGGTGTTGATGCTGGCGTTCACCTTGAGACCCACCTTGCGGGCCTCGTCGATGAAGGTCTGGAGGTAGTCGTATGTGCCGGTTCTGGAAACCCACACATAACTGCTTCCCTTCCAGACATCTACCTTCTTCAGCGGACTGGCGACAGAGGACTTGAACAGCACGTCGCCGCTTGTCGGCCTTACATCGACAATGATGTCCGTGAAACCAACGTCCTTGATGCGCTTCAAATCCGCGGCTATCCTGTCCTTGTCGTTCTCGTAGTCACAGAAATTGGCCGCCGCGTCAATCCACACGTACCTCGGCTTGCCTGTCTCTTCCGCAGGTTTCTCGGGCTCCGGTTTCGGTTTGTCCCAGTCGGGGTTCCAAGGGTTATCCTTGGAACCTCCGCAGGACATGATTGTCATGGCGGCAAGAACGATCAGGGAATATATCCTCAAAGGGTTCATCTGACTATTTCTTTATGCAATCCACAGAATAGCCACCGAGGACTCCTGAATTCTGGTCGTAGTAGTACAGATACATCTTAAATCCGTCCTTGGTCGGAGCCAGAACGACATCTCCGGCGGCAAAGCCGGCGTCAGCCTTCTGGAACCAGTCAACGGAAGACTTGCCGAGGACTATCGACGTGGTCTCGTTCAGATTGCCGGACAGCGCCGCCGGATCCGAGATGTCGTACAGGTAGAGGGCAGGGCCGCATCCCCAGTGAGGGAAGTGGCTGACCACGAAGAGCGACATGTAGGTGGCGTGATTGAACTGCTTGCTGTCCAGGTTATTGACATTCAAGGCCCACGATGATCCGCTGTTGAACGGTAGCGACGACTTCAGCGTGCCGTCGGCCATGACATAGTGCAGGACGTTAGGATCGTAGTAAGAAAGGAACATCCCGGCGTTCCGCGTAGGAGCCACGGCCACAGCGTCGGTGTTGTTCACCGGAGCGCCGCCCCATGCGAGGCCGGCTCCCGCGAGATCGAGCACCGAGACATCGGCGACGGATCCGCCGGCAACAGTGACCCTTGTCACCTTGCTTGAGGATGTCACGCCCGCGATGCCCTCATGGGTTATGTCAATCACAGCGTCACCGTCAATGTCGCCGATGACCTTTATTGAATACCCCATAGGAAGATCCGTGCTGTTGGTGAACGAATGGAACAGTTCCGGAGCGGTCTTAACAGAGGTAGCCTTCCAAATCTTGAACTCGCCGCCGCCGTCAACGTGGTTGCAGAGGATAAGGTTCTCCGCCTCGTCATTGGTGACAGCCGCCGGAGCGACGCCGCCGGCATTGATCTCGCCTTCCTTGACACCGGTGATGCCGTTCAGGAAGACAGGAGCGGAACCGTCGCCGTAGCAGAAGACAAGCTTTCCGCCCGTCACCGCAAGGCTCGGGAATATGTCAGCCGTGTTGTAGGCCGGGAGTCCGGCCATGCTTACAGGCTCGAAGTTGAACAACGCCTCAAGCGATGACTTGTCAAAGCCCTTGTCGATCTTGTCAGGAACAGTCTTGATGACGGTATATTCAGAGAAGGTCTGACCGTCGTGGGCGGTCACCCTGAACTTGACACCCTTGTTGTAGTCCTGCGGAGTCGAAGGATCAGGGGAGATGGTGGCATGCGCCGAAACCTGTGCGGATGCGGTGCAGGCGCTCAGATCCTCGGCGGACACCAGGGTGACGGTCTTCTTGTTCTTGTCCACGATGCCGGAGACGGCGGGGTCATCCAAGGAGAAGACAAGAATGTCGCAAGCCTTGGACTTCACCCTCTCTCCGGTGATGCAGATGTTCCTGCTCTCACCCTTGGCGTTGGTGAACCTGAACATGTTGTCCTTGGTCAGATCCAGAAGGGTCAGCGCCGGCTCGATGGTACAGTTCGGCTGCAAGGCAGCCTGCACCCTGACCTTGGTCATGTAAGGTGATGTCTCGTTGTCCGATGTCTCAGGGAAAAACCAAGGGACAGGGATGACGAACCGATCGGCGTTCTCGTCCGTGATGTTCAGCTTGCACATCGACTGATCCATGAAGGGGCCGAATGTGAAGAACGCCTCGAAACTGGTAAGGTTTTGACGCTCCGCGGTCGACTCGACATATTCAGGGCTATGGCACGAAGCCGCCACGATAAGAGTCAGAACCGCTGTCAGTATGTGGATCTTTTTCATATAAGTCGTGATTATTTCCATTCCTGGAATTGTTCTACTGCATTGTTGCTTGACAGCTCGCTGTCCTGGAGAGGGAATCTGTTCATCTTCTCAGGATAGTTGCGGTCCTTGTCATCGACAGAGACATAGGTGTAGATGAAGCCACTTCCTGCGCTCTCGATCTTCAAGCCATGCACCTGATAGCCGGAGAGTCCGTCAGGATAGTTGTTCGGAGCCACTCCCCATCTGCGGAGATCCCAATAGGAGAAGCCTTCGAACGCCAGCTCGACCTTGCGCTCCTGACGGATGGCCTTCCACAGGTTGTCCCCCGCCTTGTCAGCGTACGGAAGCCCGACACGGGCGCGGATTTCCTTGACGGCGGCATTGGCTCCCGCGGCGTCATTGAGACGGTAGCAGGCCTCGGCCCTGTTCAGAAGCACCTCGGCGTACCTGATGATGACAAGCGGCTGGGTGCTCTCGTGTCTGGCGATCACGTCATGCGTCTCGTCCACACCTTTGCGGAGGTAATAGCCCGTGGTCGTCTTACCCTTAGGCTCCTTGACCACGTTCCATTGGCACCAGCCGTCGTCTCCGCCCACAAACGGCTCGATCGTACGCCCTTTCCACTTCGCACCGTTGTAGAGTACGGATGCCTGGAAACGAGGCTCAAGCAGCTCATACGGAGGATTCTGATCGGTTCCCTCGGCGGTGTGCCAAGGCGACCAGTCCGGAAGACCGGAGCCGTCGGCATATTCATAGGACTCCACAATCTCCTGTGTCGGCGTGCCGAAACCGCCGCCGGAAGCATCCTTGGTGGTGTAGTCGCCTCCCGGAGAGTAGTAGTAGTCGAAGCTGTGGGTCACATTGTCGGAATAGTTGAAGACATATTCAAGTATGACCTCGGAATTGTTGCCGTTGAAGACATCAGCATAGTTTGAGATCAGAGAATAACCCAACTCCTTCACTTTGTCCGCGGCCGCGACGACCTTGTCATAACGTTTGGCGTACAGCATCGCCCTTGTCATGAAGGCATAGGCCGTACCTTTGTTCAGCCTTCCGTTCGCTTTTTCTTTCTCAGGCAGGTTCGCGGCGGCGAACTCAAGGTCGGATTCGATGAAGTTCCATCCTTCCTCCTCTGTCGAGAGAGCCTTGTTGGCCGTGATGGCGCTCAGATCCTCGTCATAGATGATGACATCCTTGTACCTCTTGACAAGGTCGAAGTAGAACCATGCGCGCATGAACCTCAGCTCGGCCGAGAGTCTCGTCTTGTCCTCACCGGACATCTCACCGTACTTCTCCAGATAGTTCAGACCCTGGTTGGTCTTTCTGATCGCGCTGTACATCGTGCCCCAGTTGCCAAGGTACGTGGACACGTAGTTGGCTGTCAACACAGATCCCCCGTAGGCGATCTCGCTCGGTATGTAGCACAGTGCGTTGAAGTTGTAGGAGCCGTACTTCAACTGGTCGGTGAGGGCGTCGGTCATGCCGGCCATACACTGTCCGGAGTTGGCGTCGGCCATGTCCAGGATGTAGCTATAGATGTAGTTCACTCCATATTCCGCATTCGCGGTGGTTTTCCAGAGCATCTTGTCCGAGACGCTGTCGGTCGGAGTCATGTCGAGGAACGAGTTGCAGGAGGACACCCCCATCGCCACGGCGATTCCCGACACTGTCAAAATCAGATTCTTAATGTATTTCATATCAAGCTGTCCTTTTAGAATGATAATGTCACACCACCCATCAAGAGGCGCTGCTGAGGATAATAACCGTTGTTCACGCCCGGAGACTCAGGGTCGATTCCCTTAGGAAGACCATCGATGGTGAATATGTTCTGTCCCTCGACGAACAGCCTGAGGGAAGACACGCCAAGATGGCTCATCCATTTCTTCGGCAGAGTGTAGCCAAGCTGCGCTGACTTCAGACGGACATATTTTCCGTCCCTCCACCAGAATGAGCAGCTTACACCGTTGTCGCCGCCGTGTCCCGGAGAGCCGAGGGTAAGACGCGGGAAGGTACCGTCAGGATTGTCCACGCTCCATGCGTTCTCCACAAGATAGAGAGGAGAGTTTCCTCCCTCCTTGAAAGTCTGGGTCCAGATCGTGTTGTCATCATAGCCGTTGTAGTACGTTCCGGTAAGGGAAACGTCAAACAAGGCGCCGCCGGTGAACTGGGCATTGAAATCAAAGCCGTTCCACTCGAAATTGAGGTTCAGGCCGAATGTCAGCTCAGGCCTGTTGGAACGTCCGAAATAGCCCCAGTCGTCGTAGTCGATCTTGCCGTCGCCGTTGATGTCCACGAACTTGATGTCGCCCACGTTAGGGCGTGATCCCCACCAGGCGGAATTGTCAATCTCCTCCTCGGAGCGGAACAGCCCGTCGGTCTTCCAACCCGTGATGGAGCCATAGGTCTTGCCGACAATCTTCCTGTTGTCGCTGACCTCAGGATTGTCCTTGTACTTGATCCATCTGGTCTTTGAATATGTCAGGCTGGCGCTCACCCCGTAGAAGAACGGCTTGCCGCCGAGAGAGAACTGATTCTTGTGAGTGACCATGAGGTCAACACCCTTGGCGTCGATCGCAGGATAATTGATGTAGGTCGGATAGTACCCTCCCATGGAAGCCGGGAATCCGGAGCCCTGTCCGGTCAGGATTTCATAGGTGTAGTTGTAGAATCCGTCCACCTCCATGCCCAGAAGCCCGTCCCACAGGGTCGCGTCGAATCCGACGTTGTAGGAAAGGTAACGCTCCCATGACAAGTTGAGCGACGGCACGACATCCGGCTTATAGGCAGGATTGAAGGCAGCGCTTCCGTCAACCATCCTGTAGCCCACCTTCTGGCCATAGCGCGAGTAGGTGCTGAGGAAGGCATATTCAGGAACACCGTCGTTTCCAAGCATTCCGACGGAGGCCCTGATCTTCAAGTCATTGAGAAAATCAGCAGATTTCATGAAATTCTCATTGGAGATTCTCCACGCGACGGATGCTGAAGGGAAGAAGCCCCAGCGGTACTTGTCCATTCCGCTGAAAAGGTACGAGCCGTCCTCGCGTCCCGAAAGCTCGACGAGGTACCTGTCGGCATAGTTGTACTTGAGCCTGAAGACTCCGCCGACGCTTCTGGACGCTCCGCTGCTTCCGGAGACAGGGTTCTTGGTCGGGTTGCCCTGGCTGATTTCCGGGAGCGAGGCGAAAGGAAGATCCTTGACGTAGGCCGCGAGACTGTTGCTCTTGGTGTCACGGATCTCCATGAGCGCCAAGGCCTCCACGCTGTGCTTGCCGAAGGTGTTGGAATATTCAAGACTGGCCTGTCCCACCATCTGCTGCCAATAGGACGTTCCCTCTCCGAGGTTTATGCCGTTGTCCACTCCCCTTGGGTCATTCTTCTTCGAATATGCTCCGTCCACGAAAGCCATCGTGCTGTAAGGGGTGTTCAGATTCTTGTTGTAGGAGTTGCTCCAGTCATAGACACCGGCAACCTTTGCGACAAGTCCGTCCACGCCTGGAATGTCATAGGCCAGCGTGGCGTTGACCGAAAGATCCATCGAGCGGGTCTTCTTGTAGCCTGACTCATAGATGGCGGCGAGAGGACTCTGAGGAAGTCCGGTGTTCTTCTTGATCGTCGAAGTGTACATGCCCTCGTACCTCTCCGGGAGATACGGATGCATCACGATAGTCTGGTTTGCCACCGACAGCCATCCCAGCTCGCTGTATCCGCCGTCCGTGCCTCCCGAGGCATAGCCCGGAGTGTCCCTGTGAGCCAGCGTACCCGACAGACCCAGCTTGAAATGCAGCCTGGAAGTGATGTCCGAGTCAATGTTGGATCTCAGGTTGTAGCGCTTGTAGGTGAAGTTGTCGATGTTACCGTCCTGCCCGTAGTAGCCGAAAGAGGTGTAGTAGCGGGCCTTGTCGTTTCCTCCGGTCACGGTCACGTTGTGCTTCTGCGTGAATCCGGTGCCGAACACCTTGTCGATGTAGTTCACGTTGTCCCAACCGTCGGTAGGGTCGCCGTTGGTCATCGCGGCGACATTCTCCGAAGTAAAGTACGGATTGTACTGGGAGCGGTCGGTGATGGCTCCGCTGGCCAGCTGGTCCATCATGTCCGCCATATTATAATAGTAGGCGAACTGCGGGCCGTTCATGAACTCCGGGAAATTGGCGTTCATCGACACACCGAACGAGGCGTCATAGGTGATGGAGGTCTTCTCCTTCGCCCCCCTCTTGGTCGTGATGATCATCACGCCGCCCGCGCCTTTCAATCCGTACACAGCGGCAGACGCTCCGTCCTTGAGGACAGAGATGCTCTCGATGTCATTAGGATTGATGTCGTTGATGTCACTCACCGGGAATCCGTCCACAACGTAGGCGATTCCGTAGATCGAGCCGCGCAGACGCAGGGAAGCCTGATCCTGGCCAGGCTCTCCGGACTCCTGCACGGAGGAGATGCCCGGAAGACGGCCGGCAAGAATCTGAGAGACGTTCGAGGCCGGAGCCTTCAGGACCTCGTCCCCCTTGATCGCCGAGACCGCTCCCGTCAGGGATGATTTCTTGGATGTACCGTAACCCACGACAACCACCTCGTCAAGATAGGTAGTGTCCTCTTTCAGGGTCACGTTCAAAACCTGCACGGTTCCGTCACATAGTTTCCGGAACGATGTCATGCCCAGACACTGGAACTCCAGCGTCTGTCCTTTTGCGACGGAAATCACATAGCTTCCGTCCGATCCGGTCATCGTGCCGTTCGTGGTTCCGGCCACAACGACAGAGACACCGGGCAGCGGTTGCCCGTTCTGGTCTGTCACCCTACCCTTGACGGAAGGCTGCGCCGACACGTTTCCAGAGAACAGGAAAAACGACAGAACCGACACAAGCACCACCTTTAGGAAAGGGAATGAATAATTCGATGTTGCTTTCATAAAAGAATGCGTTATTATTAATAATAGTGTCATCTATCCACAAAGGTTAGCCTAACATTTTTACAAAGTTATAACATTTCATCAAATATTTAACAAATAAAATAATAAATAATAAAATAATTTAAGAAATAAATTCTTACCTTTGTGAAGACAATATTTACCAAGTTACCTTTTAAGGATTACTAAGGATTACTTAAGGATCACCTATCACATAAAGAAAGCACCATGACAGACAGAAGAACTTTTCTGAAGAAAGCCGGAATCGCCGCCGCGACCGCTGTGGCGGCTCCCATTGCCGCCAATGCTATGGGAATGGCTCCAAAGAACGGTAAAGACCTCAGGCTCAAGGCCGACGAGAGCATCAACAGCAGGCTGATCGTCCCTCACGGGAATGCCCTCCCCATCACCGGCACATTCCTGGACGAGATCTCGCATGACATTCCGCACCAGAACTGGGGCGAGAAAGAATGGGATCTTGACTTCCGTTACATGAAGGCGATGGGCATCGACACCGTGATCGACATCCGCTGCGGTTACCGCAAGTTCATCACCTATCCGTCACCTTACCTTCTTAAGAAGGGGTGCTACATGCCTTCGACCGACATGATCGAAATGTTCTGCCGCCTTGCCCAGAAATACGGCATGAAGTTCTGGCTCGGACTGTACGACTCCGGAAAATACTGGGACACAGGCGACATGTCATACGAGGTCGAGGCGAACAAGTACGTGATCGACGAGATCTGGCAGCGCTACGGCAGCAAGTACGACAGCTTCGGCGGCTGGTACATCAGCGGCGAGATCAGCCGTGCCACCAAGGGCGCGATAGAGTCCTTCCGCACGATGGGGCGCCAGTGCAAGGAGGTCTCGGGCGGACTGCCGACCTTCATCTCCCCGTGGATCGACGGCAAGAAGGCGGTCGACGCGGCCGGCGGCAACCTGACCAAGGAGCAGGCCGTCTCGATAGAGCAGCACGAGAGGGAATGGAACGAGATCTTCGACGGGATCCATGAATATGTCGACGCATGCGCCTTCCAGGACGGACACATCGACTACGACGAGCTTGACGCGTTCTTCTCTGTCAACAAGAAGCTGGCGGACAAGTACGGTATGCAGTGCTGGACCAACGCCGAGAGTTTCGACCGGGACATGCCGATCCGCTTCCTCCCGATCAAGTTCGACAAACTGAGGATGAAGCTTGAGGCGGCGAAGCGCTGCGGCTACGACAAGGCCATCACCTTCGAGTTCTCGCACTTCATGAGTCCTCAGTCGGCCTACCTTCAGGCGGGACATCTCTACGACAGGTACATGGAATACTTTGACATGCGATAAGCGATGGACAAAAGCATAAATATGACCCGGATAGTGTTCCTGGCCATTGTAGCTGCGATTGGCGGAATCCTGTTCGGCTACGACACCGCCGTGATCTCCGGCACGACCGAGATCGTGAAGAACCAGTTCCGGCTGACGACGATCGCCGAAGGGTGGTACGTGGGCTGCGCTCTGATCGGCTCGATTCTGGGCGTGATGACGGCCGGAATGATGAGCGACCATCTCGGCAGAAAGAAGACGATGCTCATCTCGGCTCTGATGTTCAGCGTCTCGGCCATAGGCTGCGCCGTCTGCGACAACTTCAACCAACTGGTTGTCTTCAGGATCATAGGAGGATTCGGCATAGGAATAGTCTCGATCGTCTCGCCGATCTACATCTCGGAGATCGCTCCGGCGCAGAAAAGAGGCTCCCTCGTGTCGCTCTACCAGCTGGCCATCACGATAGGGTTCCTGATGGCCTACCTGATCAACTACTTTGTCCTGAAGGGCGCCGACGTGACCTCCACCTCGACGGATCTCTGGACAAGAATATTCAATTCCGAGTACTGGAGGGGAATGCTTGGCTACGAGACTGTTCCGGATCTTCTGTTCCTCCTCGTCATATTCCTTATTCCCGAGAGTCCGCGCTGGCTGATCACCAAGCACAAGGAAGAGAAGGCCGCAAGGATCCTCGGCGGGATATTCACATCCCCGGAGGAAGTGGCAAGGCAGATCGAGCAGACCAGAGCCTCGATCGCCGGCGAGACCAAGTCCGAATGGCGGACTCTTCTGGAGCCGGGAATATTCAAGGCTGTCCTCATCGGCTGCGCCATTGCCATCCTCGGCCAGTTCATGGGAGTGAACGCCGTGCTGTACTACGGCCCCAAGATATTCAGTGACGCTGGTTTGTCCGGCGAAGGTTCAATGTTCTCGACAGTTCTGGTCGGGGTTGTGAATATGCTCACGACGGTCATCGCCCTCCTGATCATCGACAAGGTCGGCCGCAAGCAGCTGGTCTGGTGGGGTGTGGGCGGAATGATCCTCTGTCTGCTGATGATAGGCCTGTACTTCTGCTTCCCACAGAGCCTTCCGACCTGGTTCCTGCTGACATTCTTCCTTCTGTACGTTTTCTGCACGGCGATTTCCATAAGCGCGGTTGTTTTTGTACTTTTGTCAGAGATGTACCCTAACAGAGTGCGTGGACTCGCGATGAGCATCGCCGGACTGGCCCTATGGATCGGCACCTACCTGATCGGCCAGCTCACGCCGTGGATGCTTGAGACACTCACTCCGGCAGGCACATTCTTTCTCTTCGCCGCCATGTGCGTCCCTTACCTTCTCATAATGTGGAGACTGGTTCCGGAAACTACAGGCAAGACTTTGGAAGAGATTGAGGAATACTGGACAAAAGGAAAATAAAGCGGATGGTCAAATATTTCAGCGAGAACCTCTCGGACAAGAATTCCATAATCAAGCAAAAGATTCTGGAACTGTGCATGAACTCTGGCGATTTCAGCATCGCAGATTTCGCCCGTGAATTGAACTGCAGCGTCCCGACCACCACCAAGATAGTCGGGGAACTGATTGATGACGGATGGTTGGAGGACCTTGGAAAAAAAGGCTCGGCCAGCGGGCGGAGACCAAGCATATTCGGTCTCAATCCGGAGGCCGGGTTCTTTGTGGGAGCGGATCTGGAAAGAAACCACGCCAACATCATGACAATGGACTTCAAGGGACAGACACTGTCCTATGACGAGGATGTCGAGTTCACCCTGAGGAACACGGAGGATTCCTGCAGAAAGCTTTGCGGACTCATCCGGAAAACCCTTGAGGACAATGGGCTTGGCTCCGAACGCATGCTTGCGTGCAATGTTGACCTTACCGGACGGGTCAACACCGCTTCCGGCTACAGTTTCACGTATTTCATCAACGAGGACAAACCGCTGAGCGCCATTCTTGAGGAAGACCTCGGAGTTCCGGTAGCCCTCGACAACGACTCCAGGGCAATGACTTACGGGGAGTTCCGCAGCGGAATCGCCAACGGAGAGAGGAGCGTGCTGTTCATCAATGTCGGATGGGGACTCGGCATGGGAATGATCCTGAACGGCGACCTGTACTATGGCAAGTCCGGTTTTTCCGGAGAGTTCGGACATTTCCCGTTTCTGGACAACGGACAGATCTGCCGCTGCGGAAAGATCGGCTGTCTGGAGACCGGAGCCTCCGGCTCGGCTCTCCAACGGATAGTGACGGAGAAACTGGAGGCGGGATGCCCGTCTATGCTGGCTGACAAATACAAGACAGGAAAAGAACTGACGCTCAACGACCTGCTTGGAGCCGTCGAGGAAGAGGATGTCGTGGCGATCGATGCGATGGGAGAGATCGGCACTACCCTCGGAAGAGGCATAGCCGGACTGATCAACATTTTCAATCCGGAAATAGTCATCCTTGGCGGGAAACTGACCGTCGGCGGGGACTATCTTATGCTTCCTGTACGAGCGGCGATCAAGAAATACTCCCTTAACATAGTGAGCAAGGACACCACCATCGTGTTCTCAAAACTCGGGCGCAAGGCAGGATCGCTCGGATGCTGCATGCTCGCACGCACAAGGTTTCTGGGGTTGATGTAGGCTTCGCTTCAATCAAGCCGATCCCGCCCCGTCACCACAAGGTGACCTTTCCTGCAGCCCCGAGATCAAGCGTGGCGGACTCGACTCCCAAAGCGCGGAAAACCCGGCGCATCGAGCGGAGTGACATATCATCTCCTCTCTCCAGTTTGGACACCTGAGACTTCTTGACTCCCATCCTCTTCCCAAGTTCCTCCTGGGTCAGATTCTGATCCAAACGCCGCTCCCGGACAACCTCTCCAAGTCTGAAGGCATTGACCGCCTCAGCGACCTTACGCTCATGTTCATCACGTTCAGAAGTTCCTACCTTTCCAAGAAGTTCATCCTTGACCTCATCAAATGTGTACGTTTTCATATTTTCCATTACCCTTTGTCATTAAAATATTCTTTCATTATAGCCTCGGCCTTCGCAATCTCTTTGCACGGAGTCTTCCGCGTTTTCTTCACGATGCCGTGTGTCGCCACCACAAAAGTTCCATCATGCGAATCCCAAAACGCAAAGAGTCTATAAGAATTCCTGTTATACAATGTTCTGAACTCCCATATCTCAGTCCCTTCAAGTTTCTTAAACAGTTCCGCGTTTATTTCTCCTCCAACCACCCTGTCAATGTTGTAGATAATCTTTTTCATCACTTGCGGCGGCAGTTTCTTGAGAAATCTACGCGCATCTTCCAATAATATCAGTTTAAACATTACAAAAATAATAAAAGTTTCCAAAATGCGACACCGTTCAAGAATTATTTTTCAGTCAATTCCGAACCGGACAAAAAGCAATTTATGCGATTTGTCACAACCGACCAAACATCACAGGGGGTAACAACCGAACTTTTTATGTTTCTTTGCAATTATATATGTTTTTTATCCTCTCGTTGAATTTTACGGGAATTTTACGTAATATTACATTATGTAATTTTACATAATGTTGTTTTACATTATGACAGCATTATGTCGGAAACGACCAACTGAAGCAGATCAATGACTTGATTTTAAGAGACTGGCTTCGCAAATACATTTAGTTTATGAATCTTACGGTGATATTAGTTTTGATCTCGGCGGTGGCGGTGGCTGCCGTGGTGGCGCTGCTTGTCGTCATTCAGAGGAATGCGGCGGAAAGGCAAAGGATTGCCAAGGAATATGAGGACGCGGAGGACGATCTCCGGAGGCGGCTGATGGAACTGACCGGAGAGAAGGCGGCGCTGGAAAGCACACTCAAGGCCAGGGATGAATATGAAAGCCGGCTCAGGGAGGAGCAGGAGAAAGCGCTTGAAACACAAAGGCAAGCTCAGGAGAAAGCTATGGCCGCCCAAAGGGAAATCCAGGAAAAGGCGATGGCGGAGCAGAAGGAAGCGCAGGAAAGGGCTTTGAATATGCAGAAGGAGCAGCATGCAAAAGAGCTTGAGAATATGAAGGATGCGTTCAAGGCCCTGTCGGCGGACAACAGTTCCGAGTTCAAGAGGCAGAGCGCGGAGTCGATCTCCGATCTTCTGAAACCGATACAGGAGAAGTTCGCCGAGTTCGGCAAGGCCGTGCAGGAGTCCAGAAAGGAGGCCGTGGAGCAAAGCGCGCAGCTGAAAGAGCATATTCACAATGTGATGGAGCGGTCGCAGGCGGTGGGAGACGAGGCCAGAAACCTTGCGAACGCGCTTACGGGATATTCAAAGGTGCAGGGGGACTTCGGCGAAATGCTGTTGACCGACGTGCTGAAGAACGCCGGGCTGGTGGAAGGCGTGCACTTCTTCACCCAGAGCGTGATGACGGACGAGGCTGGGCATGAGATCAAGAGCGAGGGCGGCAGGACGATGATCCCGGACGTGATGGTGCTTTACCCGGACGACACGACCGTCATCATTGATTCAAAGGTCAGTCTGAACTCTTACAAGGAATATATCAACGCGGAGAAGGTGGAGGATCGAGTAAGGTTCGCCAAAGCCCATGTCGAGAGCGTCCGCAAGCATGTGGACGAGCTTAAGACCAAGGACTACGCCTCGTATATTCCGGAAGGGAGGCGGAAAGTGAACTACAATCTGATGTTCATCCCGGTCGAGGGGGCGTTCAGGCTTATGCTGGAGGAGGATCCGATGCTCTGGCAGGTGGCCAAGGACAACAATGTGTTGATCGTGAGCCAGATGACTCTCGTGATAGTTCTGAATATGATCCAGATGGCATGGAAGCAGGCGAACCAGGAGAAGAACATCGCCGAGGTTTACAAGACAGCCGAGGAGCTGATGAGCCAGTTGAACGGTTGGATGGAAAGTTACGTCTCCATCGGCACGTTCCTGTCCAAGGCGCAGAACGCCTACGAGACCTCGACCAAGAAACTGACCGAGTCCAACCAGAGTGTCGTCAAGAAGATCCAAAAGCTGGAGAGACTCGGCCTCTCCCCCAAGAAGTCCCAGGCCAAAATAAAACCCGGAGCCCGCAAAACCGGCCCCGAATCTATAATCCCACCCGAGCTCTCCGAAACTCTCACCAACGAATAATATAAAACTCGGAGCGTAAGCGACTCAAGGGGTTTGGGGAGAACGCTCCCCAATGCCCCACCGGGGCTGTCGCGAAGCGACTGGGGGTTGGATGGACAGTCTATGAACATCTAAAGGATGTTCATAGACTGTTCGCGGATCTTCTCGAGTTCATCCTTCATCCGGACAACGACCTTCTGCATGCCGGAATGGTTGGCCTTGGAACCGGTCGTGTTGATCTCACGGCCCATCTCCTGGATGATGAAGCCAAGCTTGCGGCCGGGATATTCCTCACCGTCAATCGTGTCCACGAAGTACTTGCAGTGCTGGCGAAGACGGACTTTCTCCTCGTTGATGTCCAGTTTCTCAAGGTAGAAGATCATCTCCTGCTCAAAGCGGGACGGATCAACCTTCTGCTGAAGAGCCTCCAGATTCTTCATCAGTTTCTCCCTCACGGCGTCGATCCTCTCCTTCTCGAAGCCCTCGACCTGATTCTCAAGGTCAAGGATGTTCCGCACCCTTGAGGTGACATCCCTGTAGAGAGCCTCCCCCTCCTTCGCGCGATAGTCATTGACGGCGGCAATAGCCTCGTCTATGGCCTTTTCCACTACCGGCCAGTTCTCCTCGGTGATGATGTCCTGCCGGGAGTTGTCCATCACGTCAGGGAAACGCAGGATGGAGGCGAGCATCTCGTTAGGATTGAAAGACAGAGAGTCAAAAACAGGAAGCGAGGCGCTGAAGTCCATCAGCTGGTCGTAATATTCCCGAAGAAGTTCCTTGTTGATCTGCTTGGCCATTCCACCGACCTTCGGCTCCCATGTGATGTAAAAGTCGATCGTTCCACGTACAAGGGAATCCGTAATCTTCCTGCGCACAAGCAGTTCCTTGTCTTTGGGAAGAAGCGAAGACTTGATGTTGGCGTCAGAGTTTTTGCCGTTGAGCGTCTTGATCTCGATGGTGAGTTTACCTGTCTCCAGGACGGCCTCAGCCTTGCCGTAACCGGTCATTGACTTGATCATATTCATAAATTTTACAACCCGGACCGGGATTCAACAAGCACGAATCCCGTTTCCGCCGCAAAGTTAGTGATTCCGCGTCAAAAACTCATACAACGGCGGATTTATCTCCAGAAATACAGCCGTATGGTTTCCGGTGCCTGAACCAGTCTATAAAGTGTTTAGATCACATTGATCTCGGTAATCTGGTCGCCTATCTGGATTCTGACCGGTCCTGTCGAGCCTTCAACCGAACGGACGATGACCTGGGCCTTGCCACTGAACGTTTTGATTGTCATGGAACTGCCGTTCCCAGGCCTTTCGGTCTCCTTGAAGCCCGGATTGCCGTTGCCCCAGCCAAGGAATGTGGCGCAGGTGACAGACACGTCCAGTCGCTCGTACGGGGTGTCGATGTCTATCACGACAACATCCTGCCCGTCAGACTTTATCTGAGACTTGGATAATGTGAGGGTTGTCCCGGAAGCGACATAAGGATATTCATCGGCGGCGGCCTTTCTGCCGTTACGGTAGCCCACAGCGGAGAATCTGACAGCATCTCCTACTTTCCAGACAAGGTGGCCGTCCTCTGGCATGTCCTTTTTTCCGAGGTTATTTCCGTTGGCGTAAAGACGTACCTGATCGCAGTTTGAATATACCCAGACCTCCCCTTTGTACGGGCCGCAGATGTGGACCGTAGGTTCATCAAGCCATGCTGCCTTGACATAGAACGCCTCGTCCTTCGGGAAGCAGCAGTAGTCCAGGATTCCGAACTGGGAGCCGGTGGCCGGCCAGACCATCGGGTTAGGTTCGCCACGGTAGTCCTGGCCGGTCCAGTAGAACAAGCCGCCGGTCCACGGACGAGCCTTGTAGAATTTCCAGCCGTGCTCGATGACATTGATCCTGCCCAGAGTGTCAACCCTGTTCAGAGGTGTCATCCATCCCTCTTCCGGGACGGTGACGTACTTGCCTCTCGTGCCAGCGCCGGATGTCTCCTCAGTGCCGACGGCGCAGTGATCCGGGAACCTCTCGTGAAACTCGTCCACCGGGTTCTGGACTATGTAGTTATAGCCGAACACATCCACGCCTTTCACCAGCTCATGACCGCCCGAACTACCGTAGTTTGTAGGTCTGGTCGGATCGATGGAGTGGACATATTCACTCATCATCCGGGCGATTCTCGTCCCGGCCTCGACACCTTCCACGCTCCATTCCTCGTTGCCGACGCTCCAGAGGATGACGCACGGATGGTTGCGGTCCCGCTCGATCATCCTTCTGACCAGCGTGAGCTGCTCCTCGTTGACGCCCAACTGGCGGTTCTCGTCGATCACCAGAATGCCCATCTCGTCGCAGAGGTCAAGCATCGCCGGAGACGCCGGATTATGCGAGCTGCGGATAGCGTTGAAACCGTACTTCTTGAGTTGGGTGAGACGGTAGCGCCACAGCTCGTCCGGCACTCCCACACCGACCCCGGCATGATCAAGATGCAGGTCGCATCCTGTCAATTTGACGTGCTTTCCGTTGAGAAGGAAGCCTTCCGTCGGGCTGAACTCTATCGTGCGTACTCCGAAACGGCATTTCTGCTCGTCGGAGAGCCGGCCATCGTAGTAAAGACGAATCTCGACTGTGTAAAGGTAAGGATCCTCAAGACTCCAAAGGTGATCCGGCTTCTTGACCTCGTTGCCCTCGGCATCAAAAAACACAATCTCAGATCTCACCTTGGACCTGTCAAGCGTGTCACTCGCCATCACGGTCTCGAACTTCAGGGATATCCCTGTCAGATCCAATGAATATGGTTTCATGGCGACCGGCCCCGCCTTGTGGAGCCAGACGTTGCGGTATATTCCCGCACCCTCATAGTACCATCCTTCCTCGGTGGAGGCATCGCAGCGCACGGCGATGATGTTGTCGCCGCCGTAGTTGAGGTACGGGGCAAGGTCATAGGAACGTGTGGCATAGCCGCTTCTCTCGTGGCCGAGGTAGAAGCCGTTGCAGAACACCTCGCTGTCCCTGAATATTCCCTCGAACTCGATGCGGATCTGCTTGCCGTAGTCCTCCGCCGGAATCTCAAGATGCTTCCTGTACCACCCCACGGAGTTCTCCGGATAGTTCCAGCCGACGCATTTGTAGCCATGGGAATGACTCGCGTCCTTGCTGTAAGGCAGATCCACGACCCAGTCGTGAGGCAGACTCACCTTCTGCCACCCTGAGTCATCGAAAGCCTGCATGATCGGAGACTTACTCTGTCCGGCCGTACCGGCTTTCGAGAAATATGTGAAGTACTCCGTGCCGTGCGTGAAGTCTTCCTTCATCGAAGAGGCGTCACCAAGGGCAAAGGTCCAGTCATTGTTCAAAAGGGTGCGGAAATCACTGGCGTCAAGGCCAATGGAAACCGACAGGACCGCTATCGTGGATATAATGTTCTTAATATTCATAATTCAACTTTCGCAAGTAGGCAATTACCTGCTGTAAAGTACATTATCTCACGTTCGAAGGTGATTGCCCACCCTCATCAATTCACGTTACCCCCTCCCTAAATCCCTCCCCTCGGGGGAGGGACTTGCTTTCACTGCAAGCAGTGAAGAAGAGTGGTGTTTCGCAAATGCGAAACTTGAGTTCATAAACTTACAAATCAAGTGTCAATTCATGATGTCCCGTGGAATATGGTATGAAACGGGATTTCCCCGTGGCGGAATAACGGACCGTGATGTCATAGACAGCGTCACGGAATGCACGGTGGATCTTATATTCGTGAATAAAGTCAGGCAGGCAAGGCTCGATCAGAAGTCCATCAAACTGAGGTTTCACACCAAGGAGATATTCAGAGACAGCGTTCCAGTTCCATGCGGCTGTGCCGGTGAGCCAGCTGTTCTTGCCCTCGCCCGGACGCGCGGCATCCTTTCCGGCGACCATCTGGCAATAGACATACGGTTCGACCTTATGCTGTGCCTGATCTTTGATGAAAGCCGGGGCTATCTGACAATAATGTCTCCATGCATCTTCGGTTCGTCCGGCCATGGCCTCGCCAATGATGACCCAGGCATTGTTGTGACAGAACACCCCGGCGTTCTCCTTGTACCCTTCCGGGTATGAAGAGATCTCACCATATTCTGGATAATACCTGCTGAACGCCGGATTGTTGAGCACAATGCCATGAGGGCACTCCAGACGCTCCTTCACGGAATCCAAAGCCTTGTCGCAAAGGCCTTCCTCCGCCCCGACACGAGCCATGGAGCACCAACCCTGGCTTTCAATGAATATCTTACCTTCCTCACAGTCCTTCGATCCGATCTTCCGGCCGAAGAAATCGTAGGCCCGCAGGAACCAGTCCCCGTCCCAGCCATATTCCTTGATGGCCTCGGACATTTGTCCAACCGCCTTCCGTACCGCTGAAGAATCCTTGCCGATATGGTCGAGAAGTTCCGCATACCTGTTTCCCGCGAACACGAACAGGCCCGCGATCATCACCGACTCGGCCTTGCTGCCCTCGGTCTTGTTCTCCGTGGTCTGGAACGACTCGTCAGGATCTGTGGAGAAACAGTTCAGATTCAGGCAGTCATTCCAGTCCGCCCGCCCGATGAGAGGCAGACCGTGAGGGCCGAGATGTCCGTGAATATATTCAAAACTTATGGAAAGATGCTCAAGGAGAGTCTTTTCGCTGCCGGTCACGTTGTTGAACTGGACATATTCGTCAAGAATCGTGAGGTCGCCGGTCTCGCGCAGGTAAGCGTCCACGCCCAGAAGCAGCCAAAGCGGGTCATCGTTGAATCCGCTGCCGACGCCGTCGTTGCCACGTTTGGTAAGTGGCTGATACTGATGGTAGCAGCTGCCGTCCGGGAACTGCGTAGCCGTTATGTCAAGGATTCTCTGGCGGGCACGCTCCGGAATCTGATGCAAGATTCCGAGAAGATCCTGATTGGAATCCCGGAAACCCATCCCGCGTCCGATGCCGCTCTCGAAGAAGCTGGCGCTGCGGCTCATCAGGAATGTGATCATGCACTGGTACTGATTCCAGATGTTGACCATCCTGTCCAGTTCCGGGACACCGGAAACCAAAGAGAAGTTGCCGAGTAGTCCGTCCCAGTAATGCTTCAACGCGGCGAAAGCCTCATCCACTTTCTCCGAAGTGTCGAAAGCCGCCATGACTTTCCGCGCGACATCCTTGTTGATCACTCCTGAACCGGAATTGAGCTCATAGCCAGTCGGTTTCACGAACTTTGAACCGTCCGGATTCTCGGCGTACCCAAGCACAAAGACCAAGTCACGCGACTCGCCAGGTCCAAGTTCTATGTCCAGACAATGAGACGCTATCGGACTCCAACCGTGAGCCATTGACTGTGTGGACTTTCCGGCCGTCACATTCCAAGGACTGTCGAAACCGTTGTACATCCCGATGAACGAGTCCCGGTCCGTGTCAAAGCCGTCAATCCGGGCGTTGACTCCGTAAAAGGCATAGTGGTTGCGGCGTTCACGGTATTCCGTCTTATGATAGATGACACTGCCTTCCACCTCGACCTCCCCTGTGGAAAGGTTCCTCTGAAAGTTCTCCATATCCGTCCCGGCGTTCCAAAGACACCATTCCACGAAAGACCAGAGCCTGAACCTTTTCCGTACACCACCTCGGTTCACGAGCGAAACCTTCTGGATTTCGCAGTCGTAGCCCTGAGGAACGAAAAACAATTCGCTGACACTCAGACAATTCTTCTCTCCCGTTATACGTGTATAGCCCATCCCGTGACGGCACTCGTAGAAATCCAACGGAGTCCTGCACGGTTTCCAGCCCGGATTCCAGACCGTACCGTTGTCGTTAATGTAGAAATATCTTCCACCCGCGTCCATCGGCACTCCGTTGTAACGGTAGCGCGTCAGGCGGCGGAACTTGGCGTCACGGTAGAATGAATATCCTCCCGCGGTTCCCGAAATCAGCGAAAAGAAATTCTCGGTTCCGAGATAGTTTATCCAAGGCCACGGAGTCTCGGGATCAGTGATCACAAACTCTCTGGCCGAATCATCGAAATGACCGTATTCCATCATTTAAGAATAATGAATAATAACTCAAGCGCAAGGATGGCGGCAAGAACGGCCATCACCCAACGCATCACCTTAGGAAGTCCCTTTCTGATTTGGGGCGAGATCTCCGTCTCGTCAGATACCTCAGTCTTGTCGTCCTGTTCCCTGGCTCTCTTGACCGCCAGTTCATCCTGAATCGCAATCATTCTCGCCCTTGTCAAAGGATAGAAGAAGATCACGACAACCGCCAGAGCGGCCACCGCGGCAGGAATCCAGCTCATCAGCAACCATAGGCCATTGATGGCCCCGGGAGTCTGGACGGCCCCGGAAGTGGTGTTGTACCCGAATGCTTTGAGAAGCCACATGACGGCGAATCCTCCGAAGGCGCCACCGAATTTCTGAGCCATTGAGGCGGATGAGAAGATCAGGCCGGTCGAAGCGGTTCCGTCACGGTTCTCGGCAAAGTCGCTGACATCGGCATACATGCTCCAGACCAGAGGCGAGATCACACCCGTGAGCACGCTTACCACAATCTGAAGGATCAGCATCCAATAGTAGCCGCCCTGACTGATCGGGATGTAGAAAAACAAGGCACTGAACAGGATCAAGGCCGCGAATGACAGCATGTACGTGCTTTTCTTGCCGAGTTTTTCGGAAAGAGGAACGGCAAGGGCCACCCCCACCATGTTGCAGACCTCACCTATCGACAGGAACAGGCCGGCATAGAACAGGAAACTCCATGATCCGAGGTTAAGGCGTACATCCTGTCCGATGACATCGTTGAAGAAGTACGCCACCGTGCTTCCCCGGACTGTATTGAAGAGGTTAGAGCAGAGCGCGGCTCCGATGAGTATCCACCAAGGAGCGTTGCGCAAAAGTGATTTAAGATCGCTGCCCACCGACGCCTTGCTGACAGTGCGCAGTTTCTCTTTTGTCATCCTGAAGCAAAGCAGGAACAGGATTAGGCAGAAAGTGGCGATGACAATCATCGCGTTCCTCCAGCCGGACGGGGCGTCGTAGCCACCAAGAAGCCGGCACAGAGGTTCCCAACAGAACAGGGCCAGGAAACTGCCGCCGTAGGCGAAGAACATCCTGTACGAACTCAGCACGGTCTTGGTGTCGGAATTGTCGGTCATGACTCCCAGCATGGCGCCGTAAGGCACGTTGATGCCGGTATAGACGGTCATCATCATGATGTAGGTGAGGTACGCCCAGACAAGTTTGACGGTCGGGGACGCGGCCGGGGTGGAGAACAGGAATATTCCGCTCAAGGCGAACGGTACAGCCATCAGAAGAAGATAAGGACGGTACTTTCCCCATTTTGTGGCGGTTCGGTCTGCCAGAACTCCCATCATCGGGTCGCTCACGGCGTCCCAGATCCTGGTCACGACCAAAAGCAGGGCAACCTGATCAAGGGTGAGACCGAATATGTTGCTGTAGAAGAACGGGAGATAGTAGGAGAATATCTTCCAGAACATCGAGGAAGACATGTCTCCGAAGCCGTAGCCGACCTTCTCTCCGAAACTTGTCCTTATCTTTTCCATTTGTGTCGTCTTTTGTTTTGTGGCGCTTCGGCAGGCTCAGCGACCATCGGAATTCGGTCACTGAGCCTGTCGAAGTGACTACTACCAATCATAACAATTTAAAATTCTTGTCAATCAATCTGTTGAGAGTGCGCACGGACTCACCGGTCGAGAGGCCGTCCGGCTCTGTGCCGAAGCAGTAGTCCACCAGCCTGTCAACCGTGGAGGTCGCCACATGCATCCTGGTGTCGCAGGAAGCGTAGTAGATGAAGACCTTCCCGTCCTCATCGGCGATCCAACCGTTCGTGAACAGCACATTCATCACATCCCCCACATATTCCTCGCCCTCCGGAGCCATGAAGAACCCGGCCGGCTCGGCGATCACCTTTGAAGGATCCTCAAGGGAGGTCATGTAGAGATAAAGCACATACCGAAGTCCCGAGGCACAGCCTCTTACGCCATGAGCCAAATGCAGCCACCCTTTAGATGTCCTGATCGGGGCAGGTCCCTCACCGTTCTTGAGTTCTTTGATCGTGTGGTAGTGACGCAGGTTTATGATTTTTTCATCCTTGACCTCGGCTTCAGTGATGTCATCCACAAGAGCCCAGCCGATTCCCCCGCCGTTGCCGGCGTCGATGAAACCGTCCTGCGGCCTTGTGTAAAGGGCATATTTCCCGTCCACAAACTCCGGATGAAGCACGACATTCCTCTGCTGGGAGCCGGACTTGAGGTCCGGCAGCCTGTCCCAATGGATCAGGTCCTTGGTCCTTGCGATTCCCGCGCATGCCACAGCCGAGGACAAGTCCCCCGCCGGAGCGGAAGGATCCTTTCTCTCCACGCAGAACAGCCCGTAGATCCAGCCATCCTCGTGGGCGGTGAGCCTCATGTCATAGACGTTGGTGGCCGGCTCGCCATATTCAGGCATGGTGATCGGCCTGTCCCGGAAACGGAAGTCATCCACCCCGTTCGGGCTTTCGGCGATAGCGAAAAAGGACTTCCTGTCCGCACCCTCGACACGGACTGCAAGGACGTACTTCCCGTTCCGTTTGATGGCTCCGGAATTGAACGCCGCATGGATCCCGAATCTTTCCTCAAGATAAGGATTCGTCACAGGATCAAGGTCATACCTCCAGAACAGCGGGGCGTGAGCGCCTGTAAGCACAGGATTCTTGTACCTTTCATAAACTCCGTTGACATAGACCGGCTCGTTCTTCAATGAGAGCAACTTATCATGCTCGGCCTCCAACCACTTCAATCTTTCTTCAAAATCCATCACTTAATATTCTCTTAATCAAAATTCAAATCAAAACCTTGCCCGAACATCTACTTTTTCAGGAATATGGTCCTGTCGCTTCCGCAGAACTCCTTGAAATTGGCCGCATCAGCGGAGCCCTCGAACGGAGCGAAATAATGCTCCGGTTTGTCCCATGCGTTCCTCCAAGTCAGCACATAGCAGACAGGAACACCCTTAAGGTTCTCAAGAAGGACATCCGTCCACCAACGGGAATCCGGAACGGACTCAAAACCGGTCTCGCAGAACGCGAGCAACTTTCCATGCGAAGAGGCAATTGCGGAGAGCAGTCTCATGTCCGAATGCAGCACCATGGCGAAGAACTCGTTCGCCTCGGCGATCCTCTCCCCGTCAGTCTTCGTGGAATCTTTGGCGGCGTAGTCATAATGATCCACCCCGATGATGTCCACATTCCCGTCCCCCGGATAACGGCTGTAGAAGCTCTCCTCCGAGAGATTGGAGTTAGGGGAATATGCCCACACAAGATTCCTGAGCCCACGTGTCACGGCAAGATATTCATGGGTCATGCCGTAAAGTGCTTTGTACTGCTCCTCGTTGCAGCAGGAAGCACCCCACCAGAACCAGTTTCCGAGATTCTCGTGCCAAGGTCTGAATATGACAGGAATATTCCTGCCCTTTGAATCCTTGAGCGAAGACAGGAAATCCGCCGCCTTTGAAAGCCATTCCATAAACGTTTCGTGATTCTCGCCTCCTTCCAGAACGCTCGCCACGGCCTTGTCAGAGCTGACATCCCAAGCGTCGCCTCCGGTGAGAGGATTTCGCGGATGCCAGGAGAATGTCACAGATCCTCCCCTTTCGTACTGGGTCACCGCCGCTCTGCGCATAAGGCTGAACGGGACATTGTCCAGATTCGCCTCATCACCGAGTTCGATCCCGCCAATGTCAAAGCCGATTCCGGCAGGGAACTGTCCGCAGACTGATTTTACATCAGACCTGTCGAGAGGATCATTCTGAGCGTCCTCAACCTTCCACGAATGGCCGTAGACGAGGTCATCCTGATGGAAATACATGAACCTGCCTTCGGACGAAACCGTCTTCAGGGTTGTCATCAATTCGTTAGCGCCCTTGTCCAGATGAGGCCATTCAGTCTTCGCGGCGCAACCGGCGGCAAGAACCGCCACGGAAATCATTGAAACTACTCCTTTCATAATCAATATTTCGGTGCCTTGTTATAGACTGACTCAAGAGTGTAGCTGTTGCCTTCCTTATAGAAACCATTCGAACATGCCTCCACAATTTGTTTGCTGTAGACTGCGTCAAGATACTCACCGGTCTCGTGGTTGATGATGCCGTAAGTCTCCCCGTTGGAACCGACCGCACCGTTTTCCCAGATGAAGCCGCTCATTCCGAAAGTCTTGGCGCACTTGCTGACATATTCAAGCCAATAAAGCTGGAACTTGCGCGCTGTGGCGTCCGTCCTGTTCGTGCAGCCATATTCACCCATATAGACAGGCACACCCTTCTCCACGTATGCCTTGTAGAACTTGTGGCAAATGTCTTTCTGGAAGTCCTCCGAGTAGTTTGAATCTGACAGGTTTGAACGTCTTGTATGCCCCCAGTCATTAGCCTCGCCGGTCTGGCAGAAGGCATACGGAGTGTAATTGTGGAAGCTGACCATAACCTTCTTCGCCGGGTCGTCAGGAACCTTGAAGCCGTCGTTGAGCGTCATTGTCGGATCCGCCGCATAGCCAGGCACTCCCAGCCATCTTGTGGCGTTGTTGCCACCCGTTGCCCTGACCGCATTGACAAAGACCTGGTTCCACTCGTTGAGAATGTCGTTCTGTTTTTTCTTCCCGGCCGCGCTCTTGTAGTCCTCGCTCCAGCCCCAATGGCCGTCCTGGATCTCATTGAAGGACTCGAAGATCAGGAAATCGCCCTTGTCCTTGAACCTCTCGGCGATCTGGGTCCAGACAGCCTTGATCTCGGCCTTGATCTGAGTGTTGACCGCATCGTCCGAAGCCGCTCCACGGATGTTGAGCCAGTGGGTAGTGTAGGAAACGCCGCCTTTGTGGTCCAAGGAGCCATCGTGGTGGATGTTGATGATTGTGTTGAGACCTGCATTCTCCGCCCAATCCACAAGTTCGGCCACCCTGTCAAGGCGATCATCGATCTTGTAATCCGGAGCCGCCCCGATGTGGCCGAGCCACGTGATCGGAATCCTCACGGACTTGAAGCCCTTGGATCTCAGACTTGTGAACACTGCCTGGGACAGCTTCTGCCCGTTTGTCCAATAGCCCTCGATGGCCATCTCCGTGTTCCCGTCAAACGCATCCATCTGGTTGCCGATGTTCAGCCCAAGCCCAAGTGTCCTGGCCATCTTCCAAGCGTCATTGTCACCCTCTGTCGGATCAGTAGGAGTCTCCGGCTCCACCGGTTTCTCCTTGGCCGGCTGCGAGATCGCCACCTCCTGCGAGAAAGAGCCGCTCTTGATGGTGACCACGGCGGCACGCTCCTCGTAAGTCTCGTTGGACGCAACCTTGACAGGATAGTCTATCTTGTACTTTGAATACGTCCCGTCGGTCACCGTGACCCATTTCTGGCTGGCCACAGCCGTCGGTCTCGCCGGAGCCGTGACGCTTACCGTGAACTCTCCGCCCTCGACAGGCGCCTCATAACTTATGGGAGCCACAGTCATTGTTGCCGGTGCCTCCTGCTCAGGAGCAGGAGTCTCGTTCTCTTTCTCTCCGCAGGAGCAAAACAACGTCGCCACCGCAAAGAATATCGCCGAAAATTTCAATCCCATGTTTTTAAAAATTCGTCAAGTTTGTTTTGACCACCTTTCCGGCGGGTTTCCGGACTGCATCAAACCATGCAGGGCAGTCTCTTTGGATTCCGGGGGAGGTGTCACCCTCCCACGGAATAGAGTTAATTATTTGTTATAGGAATGCTATCTTCTTCACGGTAACACCCTTACCCTGAACAATAATTGCGCTGCCCCAATTTGCTTTAGTCGTCAGTTTGGTGAAGATCGGCTTGGTGGCCTTGAAGCTGATGTAGCCCTTGCCGAAGGCCTCAGGAGAGTTCTCGGCGTTGAACTGGTTGGCTGCGGCTCCAGGCATATTCAAGTCGGAAAGTCCATTCCAGTGGCCATCGAAGAGCTGGATCTGCCAATCGGTCTCGGAGTTCGCGGAGAAGTAGATTCTGATCTCGCTGTCCTCTTCCAGACCAGCGTTGACCCAATCGTCCTCGGTTCCGATCTCAAGGTTGTTCTCGTAGTTGTCTCCGGTGTACCTTTCTCCTTCCCAGATGACCTTTTCGGTCGCGCCGTAGTGGATGAGGCTGACTCCCTTGATGACCACACCTTCACCTTGGCACTGGAACGCTCCGCCCCAGCCGGTGTCCTGATTGATAAGCTGGGCAAGAATCTCCGCTGTCACGTTGAAAGCGAAATAGCCGGCAGAAGTGTCACAATTGTCAGGGTTGATCGTGTCGCCTCCATCAATCTCGGCGAACTTGAACGTGTCTCCCCAGTGACCGGCGTAAGTCTTGATCTGCCACCAGTCATTGTAAGCCGTGAAGTAAACCCTGATCACATCGCCCTCAGCTATGCCGATCTCCTGGAAGGCGTTAGGCGCGCCAAGGTAAGGAGAGTTGCCCCAACCGGCAAGGTCTTCATTCCCTTCCCAGATGAATATCTCGGTGTAAGGGGCAGTGATCTCGAATGGAACAGGCCAGTTGAATGTCTCACCAGTCACGAGTGTGATTCCAAGGCGATAGACCCCAGGGCCGACACCGTCAGGAATTCCGAATGACATGGCGTCATCGGTCCTGCTTCCGTATGAGGTCACCTTCTTGCCCTTGATGGTGATGGATTCGATATTCTGAAGGTTAGTTCCGGTGATCGATACCTGACGGCCTACACTGAAGGATGGCTTTGTGAAAGTGATTGAGACAGCCTCGTCATAAGTGATCTCCACATTGGAGGAGATTGATTCGTAGCCATTGGCAGCGGTCACGGTGAACGGACCGTTGTAAGCCTCGCGGGCCACGGTGACAGTGATCTTCCCAGGAGTGTCAACAACATATTCACAAGTTATGAATCCCTGCACATCGTCTCCGTTCTTGACATCGGTGACGAGGTCAAGGTCGGTTCCGCTGAGTTCGACCTTATCCTTTCCGGCCACAGCCGTGGTCTTGTCAACACCCGTTACAACCGGTTTGACAACCTCGATTTCAGGAGTCGTGGCCTGTTTGCCGGACTCAAGGGTCACGGTGACAGCGCCGTCCTTGGCCGCAGCCGGAATGTCAGCGTAGAGTTTTCCGTCCTTGAGGACGAACGAGGCTTCAGCATTGTTGAACTCAAGCTTGGTCACAAGGTCAAGATCAGAGCCTGTGATCTCCACTGAGCCACCAGCCTTGTAACGACCGTCTTTCGCCATTGATGCTATTCCAAGGTCTGCTACAGTGAGCGTCTCAATCTCACCTGCGGAAAAAGTCTTGCCGGCGAACGATGTCAATGTGATCTCTCCGTCTGTGGCTGACGCCGGGAGATTGAATGTGATCGCCGTGGCGTCTTCACCGCAAGCGAACCCAACCCCGCTTGCTCCTGCAAGATCAATGGTCTGGATCATATCCAGATGCTCACCTGTGACGGTGATTACATCACCTGACTTGTAGGTGGTTTTCTTAGCTGTGACTACAGTAGGATCTCCGACAGCGAGTTCTTCCTTGGAATAAATGATGTTAGGAATGGTCTGCTCGTCTTCCAGCTCGTTCACGTCACCGACCTGTACATAACCGCTGACAGCGTTGGCAGGAAGTTTGACCTTCAACTCGTGACGGGACTGGCTGACGAACTCGGTCACCCTCACATCGCCACCGAAGATGACTTCCTGAACGATGTTGAGATACTCACCGGTAATGGTGATCACATCACCGGAAAGGGCCTCCGCCGGAGCGAAAGAAGCGATTTCCATCGGCTCGGTGAATGTCAGGGACGAGAGGCTGGAATATTCATTGCCATCCTTGTCCACAATGGTGATTTTTCCCGGCTCTGGTCCTTCGAGAGGGACGGTGAAACGGATTTCCGAATGTTTGCCGGTTTCGACGACCTCGTACTCCGTGACTGAGACTCCGCCCTGAAGACGGATCTCAGACACATTCTGAAGGTTGCTTCCGAGGAGACGGAGCTCACCGCCGCGCATCACAGGATCAGGAGCGAAAGCCGCGAGCGTCACGCCGTCCCCGTACGGGTCGGTTCCCAGTTCCTCCTGTCCGCAGCCGGTCAGGCCGGCAAAAGCGGAGCAGAGAGCCATGAGTGCTGAATATTTAAATATCTTTTTCATGTTCATTTCCTCCATTCATTATTTGTAAGGGACAGCGCGGATGTTGTCTATCTGGATCATAGGAGCGCAAGGGGTTCCGGCGGCCTCACCCGCGGCCATGAAGATCTCAAAGCCGGAGAACGAGTCAGCGGAAAGCACGCCCGACGCCCTTGTTCCATCCCAGTACCACACGAAATCAGTAGAGAACGGGAATGTCACCGTGATCCATTTTCCGCCTGTGTCGAATGAGCCCGTCGCCTTCCAAGGAGTATAGAGCACACGTGGGAGTGAGATCGTCTCATCGTGGAAATAGGTGTTGTTGGCAGCACCGAGGGTACACATGTCAAGGCTCGCGAAGTAGATCTGCATAGGGCAGCCTGTCCAAGGATGATCCTCAGGGATGCGCATCTCGAACTTGAGGGCCATGTTGGCGAAGTCCGTGAAATCCACAACCTTTCTGAGATCAATTCCCTCCGGATCATCGAAAGTCTGAGGAGTGTTCCAGTTGCCCGGCCAGTACTCGAAATGGTAGCCGGTGTCGCCCCAATCCTCACCGTTGGCCTTGAGTCCGCCGGCGTCGTAAAGCTGGAGATAGTTGCCGTTGATCGAGTTCTCGTCGCTCTGGATGGTCATGGCATGCCAGCCGTGGTTGCCACGGGCATCGTCAAAGCTGAACAGCATTCCGCGCTCATCCTTGTACTGGAACAGCGACTGCGCCACACCCGACTCGGTTGCAACCTTGATCTTGCCCGGCTGGGCTCCCTCAGGAACAACCACATCGAAAGAGTTGATCGTGACATTGGAGATGGCCGTAGCCTCGGCTCCAGGGAACTCAACGGTCAGCGGCTCCGCGAAATAGCTGCCGGTGATGGTCACTGTCTCACCCGGCTCCGCCCACTCGAACGACATTCCAATGATCTTCGGCAAAGGAAGAAGCACCCTGAAGTCATAGTCCACCACGGTGCTGTCCTTGGTGATAAGGTACATCTTGTCAGTCGTCACGACCGGAAGATTCTTCGGCACGGTCACGACAAGGGTCTCGTCTGTCATGTAGCTGGTGTTCAGAATCGCCGGCTGGTCGTTGAAATAGATGTCATGGACACTCCTGAGATTCTCGCCCACGATGCAGAGAACCTGCTCAAGGCTTGCCGATGTGATGGCCACATCTTGATCCGCAGGCCTTACGAAATGGATTGTCGGCTTGCCGTCAGCCTGCCTGAAACGGTCCGGATAGTCAGCCCTGTCGCAAGAGAACAGGCCGGTCACGCAGAGAGCCGCGACAAAATATCTCATGATTGGTTTCATAATTTCCTTAATGATTAAAAGTCATACTTATAAGTCTCCCGTACATCAACGTGCACACCAGCCACGTCAGAACCCATGTTAGGGTTAAGCACAACATCCTCTGAAGGGAACGGCATGGTGAACATCGAAGCCTTCACGTCCACGAGTTCCTCGTCGCCCTTGTACTTGATCCCGGAGTTGTCCCACGCGTTGGCGCCTGGACCGGCATATTCACCGGTAGCGTCAAGGACATAGTTGCCGTAGGCCTTGGCAAGGCCGTCCCACGCTGATCTTCGCTGTGCGAGGAGCTCGCTGACGCAGCTGTTCACATCATAGTAGGAACGGCGTACGAAATCGTACCAGCGGTCTCCCTCAAGGGCAAGCTCAAGGCGACGCTCCTTCCAGATGTCATCGAATGTGACAGACTTCAAAGGCTCGGCGTTGGCACGTCCGCGGACTTGGTTGACATATTCAAGAGCCGAGCCAGCGTCACCGGTGAGCAGACAGGCTTCCGCATAGACAAGATAGATGTCACTGAGCCTCAGGATGTGGGTAGGAAGTTGGTTCGTCATGTTGGAGGCATGAACACCAAGGGCCGCCACATGATCTGCGTCATCTCCGTAAAGATGCTTGCAATAGTTGGCGCCGGAACCACACTGGAACTCTCCGTTCGTACTGTTAGGCGAATAGCTCGGATCGTAGAAGAAACGGTAGAAGTCGAACCCTCCAAGGTCCGTCCAGAAATAGTCGTACCGGTCTCCGAACATCATCATCGTGGCGGCTCGGCGGTCATCCTTGTCGTTCGCCTTTCTGACTTCCGGATCCTGGTCGGCAGAGACTCCGAAAGCGTCCTGAAGATCCACGGAAGGGCCTTTCCAACCACCCCAGCAATCACCGAACTCATTGAATCCTGTCACGGCGACATCGCATTGGATTGAGTTCTGGGCTGTCCATATGCCGGAAGTACTGGTCCATAGCCAAGAGAACAGGCACTCCCCGGTCTGTTGGAAAACCTTCGGTGACAGGCGGAACACGTCTGAATATACAGGCGTGAGCGTCCTGCCTGAGTTCTCGATGACATCCTTGGCGTAGTCGCGTGCCTTGGCAAGATCTTCGTTGTCAAGTGAGCCGCTCACTCCTGCCTTGGTGAGATAGACCTTGGAAAGAAGAGCCTCTGCGGCATAGTAATCGATGCGGTTATAGACTCCGATGTAAGGATTCTTGGGAAGCAGTTCCATAGCCTTCTCAAGGGTCATGATGATATATTCATAGACATCAGCCTTCTGTACCTTCTCGATCTGATTGTAGTCGCCGGCCTTGATGGACTCGGTGTTGTCGTGGATTATCGGAACGTCTCCGAATGTCCTGACAAGGAAAAAGTAAGTCATGGCCTTCCATGAGAGCGCCTCTCCTATGCACTGGTCCTTCTTGGCCTGTGACGGTCCGTCGGAACGTAGGATGTTGTTGATGACGGTGTTGCAATGCGCGTTCACTGCCCAGAGTGAGTACGACATGTTCTTAAGGTCTCCGTCGGTACCGTTCACGGTGAGGGTGGAGTAAGCGGTCTGTGACTGATAGACATTGCCGCACATTGTCTCCGTGCCATAGATGTAGAAGCGGATGATGTCATACCAAGGAGAGTTGTAAAGGTAGTTCACACCCTGCTCGCACTGCGTGTCGTTCTTGTAGTACTGCTCGGTCGTGTAGCTATCCTCTGTCGGACGGTTGAGGAAGTCGTCGCAGGAAACCGCCCCAAGAGCCAGAATGCCGGCCGCGAATGTTATAAATGTTTTTTTCATTGTCTTTTCCTCCATAATTAGAATGTGATGTTCAACCCGAAGGAGTAGGTGGTAGGCGAAGGATAACGTCCGTTGTCGACACCGAATGTCAGACCGGTGGAATCCTGGGTGCTGGCACCGACCTCAGGGTCATAGCCCGTGTACTTGGTCAGGGTGTAGAGGTTCTGGATGTTCACGTAGGCGCGGACATTGTCGATCTTCACCTTCTTCAAGAGAGCCTTGGGGAATGTGTACCCCAATGTTATGTTCTTGATGCGGACATAGCTTCCGTCCTCGATGTAGCGGTCGCTCAGGCGGTCGTTGTCGTTAGGATCGGAGATCGAAGGACGCGGGGTCTTGGTGCCAGGATTGGAGACCGTAACATTGGTGATGTCCTCGTACCAGTTGCCGCTGACATAAGTCTTTTGGGCATCTATAGGAATAAGATGTGCCCGGTCCTTGATGGATGTGTGCTGGTTGACCCATGCGCTGTTCATGTGCACAAGACCGTTGAAGCCTTGCCCCATCATGTTGTAGTTGAGGATCTTGTTGCCGTAGGATCCGTTGATGAAGACGCTCAGGTCAACGTTCTTGTAACGGAAGGTGTTCGTCCAACCGAAAGTGAACTTAGGAAGCGGTGAGCCGATGTTGGTCTTGTCTTTCTCGTTGATCACGCCGTCCTTGTTCACATCCTCGTACTTAAGATCACCGACCCAGACGGTGGTGTTCTTGTTGAAAACTCCGTCAGTAGGGTATTTCTCAGCCTTCGGAGAGTTCTGGATGTCCTCAAGAGAAGTATAGACACCAGCCACCTTGTAGCCGTAGAAGTTATAGAGGGACTGCCCGACCTCGGTGACGCTGACGATGTCGCTCCACTGGCCGTAGCCGACCAATTGAGCGTTGGCCGTGCCGTCAAGGGCTACAAGTTTGTTGCGGTTGAACGAGATCTGGAAGTTGCTGTCCCAGCCGAAGTCCTTATGGTTGACCGGATGTGTGTCGAGAGTGATTTCAAGACCCTTGTTCTCGATGGTGCCGTAGTTGCCCTTAGGAGCGGCCAGAGCGGACGAGGCGTTACCTTGCGTACCCATGTAGGCAGGAAGGGTAAGGGACATCAGCATGTCTGACGACCTCTTGTTATAGAGGTCAACAGTAAGGTTGACGGCACCGTCAAGAAATCCGAGATCGAGACCGAGATTGGTCTGACGCTGCTTTTCCCAATGAATGCCCGTGTTAGGGATCTTCGAAGGACGCTGGCTGTCACCAAGGGCGGAAGGCAGTTTGCTCATGCCTGACTCCCAGGCACCGGCGCCGATGTTGGCGTTTCCGGTCTGTCCCCAACCGATGCGGATCTTACCGTTGCTCATTCTCAAAGCCTCTTTGAATCCCTGAAGGAACTTCTCGTTTGAGAATCTCCAACTTGCGGCGAAAGAATGGAAACCTGCCCAACGGTTGTCCGGACCGAAGTTGGACGAGCCATCGTAACGGTAGGTGTAGGTGAAGAGATAGCGGTCATCGAAATTGTATGTCTCACGGGTAAAGAACGATGCCATGGAGGATGAGCCGAAACCGGAATTCAGTGTAGCGTCGCCGGTGGCAAGCTTGATGTTATGAATTTCATCGGACGGAAGCCCGGTGTTGGAGCCGCTGAGATAGTTCCAGTTGGACTCCCAGCACTCCTGGCCGAGCATGGCGGTCACACTATGCCGTCCGAATGTATTAGAATAGGTCAGATAGTTCTTCAGTTGCCAGAACTTGCTGTTGTTTTTCTGCCAGCTCATGGAGTTGGACTTGCGTGTCCATCCTCCGAGATCAACCATAGGCTTGTAGGTCGTGGCGTTGGATGCGCTGACATCAAATCCGAGTTCGCTTCTGAACACAAAATGCTTCACCGGAGTCAACTCTGCGTAGAGGTTACCGGTAAGCTTCTGCCGGCCGAGGAGATATTCATCAAGCATAGCGAGAGCGACAGGGTTGGCGCTTGTGTAGCCTTCTCGGACTGTCGTGGAATAGTTTCCGTCAATATCATAGACTGGGATGTCAGGAAGGGTCGAGAGGGAGTAGAAAATCACACCCTCGGTACCGTCGGCAAGCTTGATGTTATCATTGGTGTTCGCGAATGTGGCGTTGAGTCCAAGCTTGAACCAAGACTTCAGCTGGGCGTCAATGTTGGCGCGTACTGAATAACGATTGAACTCAGACCCGATCAAAGTTCCCTCCTGATCCATGTAAGAACCAGAGATATAGTACTGCACCTTCTCCGTGCCACCCTGGGCACTGATCTGATGCTGGTGCTGGATAGCGGTGCGGAAGATCTCGTCCTGCCAGTTTGTACCCTTTCCGAGGATGGAAGGATCAGCATAGTACGAGTTTGCGGACAGCTCGCCCAATGACACCATGTCGTTGTAGTATTCGGCATATTCACGAAGGTTCATCATGTCGATCCTGCTAGTCTGGCGGTTGACGGCGAACATTCCGTCGTAGGTGAACTTCGCCTCGCCGGCCTTTCCGCGCTTGGTCGTGATGAGAACGACTCCGTTCGCTCCCTGCGCGCCGTAGATCGCCGTGGCGGAGGCATCCTTGAGGATCTCCATGCTGACGATGTCGGAAGGGTTGATTGTGGCCAGAGGAGAGATCGTGGAGACCTTACCGTTGCCGAGGGATCCCAGACCGAAGTCGCCGCCCGAGTTTCCGCCGCCCTGGACGATCACACCGTCGATCACGTACAAAGGCTCGGCGTTGGAGTTGACCGTGGCTTGTCCACGCACGCGGATTGAGGATGATGAGCCAGGGGCTCCGGACGTCTGCACGGCGGACACTCCGGCCGCGCGTCCCTGAAGTGACTGGTCAAGGTTGGTGATGACCGATCCTTTGAGGTCTGATTCCTTCATGGAGACAGACGCTCCCGACAGGTCGCTCTTCTTCATCGTACCGTAGCCGACGACAACAACCTCATCAAGGTACTGCGTGTCTTCGGCCATCACGAGATCGATCTTGGTCTTGCCGGAAACCGATATTTCCTGAGCCGCGTAACCGATCGAAGTGAAGACAAGGACAGCATTGTCCTTGACCGTGATTGAGTAGTTGCCATCCAAATCTGTGATGGTTCCATTCTTGGTCCCTTTCTCTTGGATGCTTGCCCCTATGACGCCGAGTCCGGACTGGTCCTTGACGGTACCGGTCACGGTCTTCGTCTGCGCAAGGGCTGTCAGTGAGCTTCCGAGGAAGAGCACCAACAGCATGTCAATAGCTTACTTTTCATGCTATTTGATTTTAGATTAACGTTATTATATATGTATTATTCTGTCGCTTTCTCCAACCTGCCGGCGTGTTCCCTGATCAGTTCCACCGTGCTCCTGTCGGAAAGGTAAACCCCGTTGAGTCCCTGCGCCTCCTGCGAAGGGTCGCCGCAAAGGTCATCCCCTTCCTGCCAGATCTCGTGTGTCTGCCTTGCCACACCGCTCCAGCTCCAGAAATTGCAGCCAGCGAGAAGGCCATCCTCAGTGGCGGACCTGACAACCTCATTGAATATGAGAGCGTAGTAGCCGTCCCTGCCTTCCACGGTGGCTGTGTTCCTCCAGTCCTGTCCGTCACGCGGATAGCCGAACTCCTCGACAACAAGCGGTTTTCCCAACTCACGGGCGATGTCAAGATGACGTCCAAGGTACTCAAGGGTCCTGCTTTTGACCAGCTCCGGATCCCCGGCGGCCTCGCCGTCCTTGATCCAGCCCCAGTTGAACGGCCAGATGTGAACCGTGATGTAGTCGATGTACGGACAGTCGTTCAACCTGCGGCAGAGGTCATAGTCGCCGTCATTGCAGCCCATGGCCCCTTCGTTGCCGGTGCAGACAAGATGGTTGGAATCCAGTGATTTGATGAAGCCGGCCGTTCCCTGAATATAATTGACAAAGGCCTCGACTTTCAAGGAATCAGAGCTGAACGGCCTCGGCTCGTTGCAGATCTGCCAAGCGAAGACGGCCGGGTTCTGTGAATATCTTTCCACGTACCTGCGCACATGTTCACGGAAAAGATCCACAGCCTTCTCATCGGCGGCGAACTCGGCCATGGCGCACATGTAAGGCCAATAGCCCTCGACGGCAGGGTGAGGCTGATGTCCGGCTCCGGCGGCCTCAAGGTAGGAACGATAGCCGCTCGGACTCCATTCCCACGCGTTATTAAGGAAAAGGACGGCGGCCATGCCACGCTTCTCCAACTCCGAAAGCAGGATGTCCATCCCCTCGAAATTCTCCTCGGTGGCGCAGACCCTGATGTTCGTCAGGCCAAGGGCCTTGAGCGAATCCAGTTCGGTCGTGAGACGATCATGATCGCTGACAGCGATGTCGGAGGCGTACCAGACATTTGTTCCTATGAAGCGCACCGGCTTCCCGGCCTTGACGATGTGCGAGTCCTCAACGCCGAAGAAGGCGGAGCTCTCGCCCCTCCTGATGCACGAATTCATTGTGAGTAAGCAGATTAAGACTGCCAAAATTAATTGATTACGTTTCAAGTGTCAATAATTTTGTTATGATGCAAAATTACGCACATGCCGAAACGTAAACAAATACAATTTTGATAAATAATGCAAATATTCCGCTACACGATCACTTTCTTCTTCTTGTACATCGAGCGGAACTCATGCGGGGTGACCCCTTTGCGGGACTTGAAGACACGGTTGAAATTGGACAGGTTGTTGAACCCGCAGGAGTAGCAGATCTCCGAGACGTTGGAGGTGGTGTCCACAAGTGCCCTCGCCGCGTTACCAAGCCTTATGTCAATCAGATAGGAGGACAACGTCTTGCCGGTACGGAGCCTGAAGAAGCGGCTGAACGAGCTTGGGCTCATCCCCACGAGATCCGCCAGATCGGGCAGTGTGACGTCCTCGGCGTAGTGCTGGTTGATATATTCCTTGACCTTCATCACCCTACGGCTTTCGGTGTCCCTCGGAGAGTGGGCGAACGAGCTGCTGGCCAGTTCTTTGGAGTCGCAGCCGGAAAGGATGTAAAGCAGCTGGAGGCAGCCCACGAACTGCACGAAGCTGTCTTTCTCGTTGACCACGGCGTTGATCTGGGAATATGCCTGCATGATGGAGCCGAGCGGAAACGCAAGTCCATGGCTCGCCCTGTCCAGCATCCTCCTGATGCTTGCGAACTGGTTCCGCTCAAGGATGCCGCCGTTGAAGAGATCGGGAGAGAACTGGATTGTTATCTCCCTGATGTCCGGAGACTTGCACGCACCTTGCTCCCAAACGTGCTCCAGATTCTCGCCGGCGATCAGGACAAGGTCATAGTCCCCGATCGTCTCGACGCTGTCCCCGACGATGCGGCGCACCCCGGGGGCGTTCTGGATGAAATTCAACTCATACTCCCTGTGACGGTGCAGCGGGTAGGTGAATTCCTTCTTGTGCCTCTCCACGATGTAGAAACAGTCCCGCTGCGAAAGCCCTGATATTTCCGAAAACACTTGTGACATAACAGGGCAAATATAATACTTTTTTGACAAATATTTAACGTATTAAGTCAACGGGCCATTGTACCATAAAAGGAATTAGTAACTTTGGGATCATGGACAGAGAATCAATTCTTGCGGAACTGGAAGGAGACATCCTTCCTTTCTGGATGTACAGGATGACCGACCCGAAGGGCGGTTTTTACGGAAGGATCGACGGAGAAGGCACACTCATGCCTGACTCCGAAAAAGGAGCCATCCTCAACTCCCGCATCCTGTGGACTTTCGCATCCGCGTACAGGTTCCTTCATGAAAAGGAATATCTCGACACGGCGACAAGAGCCTGGCACGAGATCCGCGACCGTTTCACGGACAAGGAATATGGCGGCCTCTTCTGGAGCATCGACTCCGAGGGCCGGCCGAAGGACACAAAAAAGCAGTTCTACGCCTTCGCGTTCGCGATCTATGGATTAGCTGAATATTTCAGGGCCGCCGGGGACGAAGAGGCATTGGTTCTGGCCCGATCATTCTACCGCTGCATAGAGGAGCACAGCAACGACGGTGACGGCTACATCGAGGCATGCACCCGCGAATGGGGTGTGATTGAGGACATGCGCCTCTCCGACAAGGACCAGAACGACTCCAAGACCATGAACACTCACCTGCATATTCTTGAAGGTTACACCAACCTTTACCGGGTGTGGAAGGACGCCGGGCTGCGGGAAAGGCTCGCCGGACTCATCAACATATTCATTGACAAGATCATACGCTCCGACGGGCATCTCGGACTATTCTTCGGGGACGATTGGGTCCCGCACTCCACCGCCGTTTCCTACGGGCACGACATCGAGGCCTCATGGCTGCTTGACGAGGCCGCCGAAGTTCTGGGTGACAAGGATTTGGCCGCCAAAGTCAAGTCCATCTGCGCCAAAGCAGCTGTCGCCGCCATGGAAGGCTTCACTCCTGACGGAGGAATGATCTATGAATATGATCCCGCGACCGGCCGCCGGGATTCCGACCGCCACTGGTGGGTCCAGGCCGAGACAGTCGTCGGCTGCATCAACCAGTACCAGAAAACCGGAGGGTCACATTGGCTCGAATCAGCCGAGGCCGAATGGTCTTTCATCCGCCACCACATCATCTGTCCCGACGGCGAGTGGTACTGGAGCCTCCGCTCCGACGGCACCCCGAACACCACCGACGACCGCGCCGGCTTCTGGAAATGCCCATACCACAACGGCCGCATGTGCCTTGAGGTTCTCGAACGGCGGTAGTGTGGTGGTGGGTAGTGTGTGGTGGTGGGTAGTGTGTAGTGGTGGGCCGGGCGGTGGGTCCGTGGCACCCAACACATTGATTATCAAGCAACAGAACGATTACATAGTACGTGATTTCGCACCAGGTGATTTACGATCACGCTAATTATCAAGCAGTTATCTGCCACGCAAAAACAGCCAGTCCCATGGATCGCAAAAAGAAAGAAGTTCAGCCATAATGGAGAATCAGCGGAATATTTTTGTATTTCCTCTAAAAAACTGTTTCTTTCTTATGTGACGGGCGTAAAAATCGCAGATTTTTATGTAAGTTTGTGAGTTTAATACTGACAGAACAATGGAAGAAGCGAAAAATCCAACGGCCGAGGAGCCGAAAAGACTCAACTTTCTTGAGGAGATAATAGAGGACGACCTGAAGTCCGGAAGAGTTAAGAGCGTGATGACACGTTTCCCTCCGGAGCCTAACGGGTACCTCCATCTTGGACACGCGAAGAGCATCTGCATCAACTTCGGGCTCGCCCAGAAATACGGCGGAAAGACCAACCTCCGCTTTGACGACACCAACCCGACCAAGGAGGACACTGAATATGTCGATTCGATCAAGGAGGACATCCAGTGGCTCGGCTTCCAGTGGGACAAGGAACTTTACGCTTCCGACTATTTCGACCAGCTTTACGTCTGGGCCGAGCAGATGATCGAGCGCGGCCAGGCCTACGTCGATGACCAGACCCAGGAGGAGATCAGCAAGGGACGCGGCACCGTGGACAAGCCGGGAACCGAGAGTCCTTACAGGAACCGCTCCGTGGAGGAGAACCTCCGTCTGTTCAGGGACATGAAGGCCGGAAAATACGCTGACGGAGAGAAGGTTCTCCGCGCGAAGATCGACATGGCTTCCCCGAATATGATGTTCCGCGATCCGATTCTCTACAGGATCAAGCACGCCTCGCATCACCGCACGGGCGACAAGTGGTGCATCTACCCGATGTACGACTTCACCCACGGCCAGTGCGACTCAATAGAGCACATCACCCACTCGATCTGCACTCTTGAGTTCGATGTCCACAGACCTCTGTACGACTGGTTCATCAAGACCCTTGAGATCTGGCCGAGCCATCAGTACGAGTTTGCCAGACTGAACCTCACCTACACCCTGATGAGCAAGAGAAAGCTTCTGGAACTCGTCCAGAAAGGCCTTGTCTCCGGATGGGACGATCCACGTATGCCTACTCTCTGCGGAGTTCGCCGCCGTGGCTACACCGCCGAGGCCCTCAAGATGTTCTGCGAGAAGATCGGAGTCTCCAAGCGTGACCAGATGATGGACATCCAGCTTTTGGAATGGTGTGTGCGCCAGGATCTTAACGCAAGGGCCAACAGGTATATGGTCGTTCAGAAACCTTTGAAGGTCACCCTCACCAACTGGGAGCCGGGCAAGGTGGAGTGGTTCGACTGCCCTCTCAACCCTGCCGAGCCGGAGGGAGCCACCCGCAAGGTTCCGTTCACGGGAGAATTCTACATCGAGCGCGACGACTTCATGGAGGACGCTCCGAAGAAGTTCTTCCGCCTCAAACCAGACGGAGAGGTTCGTCTGAAATACACCTACATCATCAAGTGCGAGGAGGTCGTCAAGGATGCCGAGGGCAATGTTGTCGAGCTGAGGTGCACCTACGACCCTACCACGAAGCCGGGAGGAGGCGAATGGCGCTCTGTCAAAGGCACGATCCATTGGGTTTCAACTGAATATGCCAAAGAGATCGAGATCCGCAACTACGACCGTCTCTTCGTCAAGGAGGACATGAACTCCATCCCTGAGGACAAGGACTACAAGGACTTCCTCAACCCGGAGTCACTCACAATAGCTAAAGGTTACGCCGAGCCGGCCCTTCTTGAGGACAACTCCGGAATCGCCGTCCAGTTCGAGCGCACCGGCTACTACTACAAGGATCCGGACAGCACCGCCGACAAGGTGATATTCAACAAGACGACTGCCTTGAAGGACTCCTACAAGCCTGAATAACAGAGGTGGTTATGCACCTGCCCCTTTTCATAGCCCGACGGTACCTGTTCGCGAAGAAGTCACACAACGTGATCAACATCATCTCCGCGATCAGTGCCGTCGGTATGGCTATAGGGACGGCTGCCCTGATCATCATCCTTTCAATCTACAACGGCTTCGACGAGCTGGTGAAATCCACCCTCAGCAATGTCGAGCCGGACATTCTCATCACACCCGCCAAAGGCAAGGTGTTCATTCCCAATGGTGAAACGTTCGACCGCATAAGGCAGAATCCAATGATCGGTGAATATGACCTCATCCTTCAGGAGAATGTGTTCGTGGACTATGACG